>CAEZVB010000031.1_pt1 | contig 13469 bp, 12 predicted proteins | sample 7264631 | NCBI WGS metagenome assembly CAEZVB01 (sample SAMEA6813846, study PRJEB35770) | uncultured Actinomycetes bacterium | biome: Freshwater; feature: Freshwater reservoir; material: water | place: Czech Republic | collected 2017-05-23 | depth 0.5m m | reverse complement strand
CCTTTCACTACCCCGAGTTTGGTTCCGCGCAGCTCACGTGACGATGTCACTTTCGCCAAAGATGAATCAGGTCTAGCAAGCAACACTTGTTGGTCTTTGAGATACGGCTCACTTTGTAAGACACCAGCAGCAACAGTTGATGAAGGGATACGACCGATCCCAAAGTCAAGATCTTGGCGTGTAGGAGATGACAATTGCTTCGTTGTAACTTTTTCCCATCGCACTTGATTTGATTCAAATCCCAGGGAACGGGCTATTGCATTCACCACAGCTACTTCAAAACCAACGGGGTCTGCGGGAGTGCGATCGACAAAATACGGCGCTTGCGCTCGTGAATATCCAACATTGAGTTGACCCGAATCCCGTGTAGTCAGATTCACTGGTGCGCAATCACCTGTGGTGAACAACGCGCCACTTGTTTCAGTGGTGGCCGACACCTCTGTGTTGTCTACCGTCTGAGCAGTAGACCCGCAGCCCTCAAGGAGAAGCGCTGTACTCAACAATGCAACCGTGCCGACAAGCACACGCATGTTCACATGATTACGAATCGGAACCGCCACCTGGTGGGAGACCTTGATGAATCTTTTGACAATCAGGGCAGATCGGAAACTTCGAAGGATCGCGGCCGGGGATCCAAGTTTTGCCACACAGGGCCTTCACTGGTGTTCCTGTTACTGCACTTTCAACGATTTTTGCCTTTTCCACATAATGCGCAAACCGCTCATGGTCGCCGTCGTCATTACTCAGACGTGTGTCCTCTTCAAGCAGGGTGCCACCTGACAGGCTTGGCGTATCCAACGGTGTGGTCATGGCGCCAATGATAATTGTTTGGCTAACTGCGGGCCCTAGGACTAGAAGAAACGGGACTTAGGACCTTGGATCTCCAATGGACTCACTTCTACGTTTGGGCTATGCCACAGCAATCTCTCGCCCAGGTCCCGACTGATTCCACGTGGTTCTGGCAGGATCATGGCTCCTGTCGCACCGCTGATCCGTTGCTGTTCTTTCACCCGCAAAACGAGCGAGGAAGTTCACGTATTAAGCGTGACCGAGCGGCCAAAGTTGTGTGCGCCAGCTGTACCGTGCGCTTGGACTGCGCCGACTACGCGGTGCGTGCCCGTGAGCCTTATGGCGTATGGGGTGGCCTGTCAGAAGATGAACGCGAGCAAATTTATGCCCGCCTGACTGCTCACTGCTATCCACATCGCCCCGGTGAAGGCTCCAAGGCAGCAGCAAAGGAAATCGCTGCGGCAGTCTCCCCTCGCGCTCTTGGGATCGCCTAACCCAATTGACTCTTACCCCCCACGAAGGCACTAGCGTTCGTGGGGTGAAACTCCACAATCGCGACTTCCTCCAGGAATCTGACTTCAGTGCCGAAGAACTCCAGGGTCTCCTTGACCTCGCGGCGCAGTTAAAAGCAGAGAACAAAGCCGGAAACGAGCGCCAGCAGCTGGTCGGCAAGCACCTTGCCCTTATCTTTGAAAAGACTTCCACTCGCACGCGGATTGCTTTTGAGATCGCTATGAAAGACCAGGGCGGACATACCACGTTGTTGGATCCCGCTAGCTCGCAGATTGGTCATAAGGAATCAATTGCTGACACTGCTCGAGTGTTAGATCGTTGGTTTGATGCAATTGAATACCGTGGTGCTGACCACGCGACGGTACTTGCACTTGCCGAAAACTCAACCGTTCCGGTTTTCAATGGACTTACCGATCGCTGGCATCCAACCCAAATGCTGGCTGACTTCCTGACCATGCAAGAGTATGCGCCAGCTACTGGCTCGTTGCGTTATGCATACGTGGGCGATGCTCGTTACAACATGGGCAACTCTTTGCTGATGATGGGCGCAATCATGGGCTCGGATGTTCGTATCGTTGCACCGAAGAGTCTTTGGCCAGATCAGGAAATCCAAGAACTCGCGCAGGCTCGCGCTGACATCAGTGGAGCAATGCTTACGCTCACTGAAAATACTGCCGAGGGCCTTGCAGGCGTTGATTTTGTCCACACTGACGTGTGGGTCTCCATGGGAGAACCCAAAGAAGTCTGGAACGAGCGCGTAGCACTCCTACGTCCATATCGAATTGATGCAGAACTGATGTCTCACGCAAACAATGCGAAATTCATGCACTGCTTGCCTGCATATCACGATCAGAACACTGCTGTAGGTCGTCAGATCGCTGACCAATTTGGTTTACTTGATGGCGTAGAAGTCACAGATGATGTCTTCGAATCACCAGCAAGCATCGTGTTTGATCAAGCCGAGAATCGAATGCACACCATCAAGGCACTTCTCGTTGCAACCTTGAGTTAACGCTTCGAACACAAGTAAGGGCCCAGAGCTTACGCTCTGGGCCCTTACTTATTGCTCTAAAAATTATGCCTTTGCGAGACGATCGCGCAAACCTGCAAGCTGCGAACGAAGTTCTGCAGGAACATGGTCGCCGAACTGGTTGTAGTACTCCTCAGTGAGGTCTGCTTCTGCAAGCCACGTTGTTGGATCGATTGCAAACAGATCAGCAAGGTTCTCAGCTGAAATATCCAGACCTTCAACGTTCAGATCACCAGCAACAGGGACGCGGCCGATAGCGGTTTCAACCGCATCTGCTTCACCATCAAGGCGACGAACGATCCACTCGAGTACACGTGAGTTCTCGCCGTAGCCAGGCCACATGAATTTGCCATTGGCATCCTTGCGGAACCAGTTGACGGAGTAGATGCGAGGCAACTTCTCAGGTGTAGTGGCTGCGCCAACCTTCAACCAGTGACCCCAGTAGTCAGCCATGTTGTAGCCACAGAACGGAAGCATTGCGAATGGGTCGCGGCGAAGCTGACCCATGCCGCCCACGGCTGCTGCCGTCATTTCTGATGACACGGCTGAACCAACGAATACGCCGTTGTTCCAGTCAAATGATTCGGTTACCAGTGGAACGGTGGTTTCACGACGGCCACCGAACAACATTGCATCAATTGGCACGCCTGCTGGGTCTTCCCAGTTAGGTGCGATTGATGGGCACTGGTTCGCAGGTGCTGCAAATCGTGAGTTTGGATGGCTTGAAGGTTCATCAGATGCTGGAGTCCAGTCATTGCCCTTCCAGTCGATGAGGTGAGCCGGTGCTTCAGGGGTGAGCCCTTCCCACCAGATGTCACCATCGTCTGTCAATGCAACGTTGGTGAAGATGCAGTTGGCATCAAGGCTTGCAACCGCGTTGGCATTGGTGTCCATACCCGTACCTGGAGCAACACCAAAGAATCCAGCTTCTGGGTTAATCGCGTATAAACGACCGTCAGCGCCAAAACGCATCCAAGCGATGTCATCACCAACGGTTTCAACCTTCCAACCGGGGATGGTTGGTTGAAGCATTGCGAGGTTTGTCTTGCCGCAAGCTGATGGGAATGCAGCAGTGACATAGCGGACGCTGCCCTTTGGCGAAGTGAGCTTCAAGATGAGCATGTGCTCAGCAAGCCAGCCTTCGTCACGTGCCATTGCTGAAGCAATACGAAGTGCGAAGCACTTCTTGCCCAAAAGTGCGTTACCGCCGTAACCGGATCCGTACGACCAGATCTCATGTGTCTCTGGGTAGTGAACGATGTACTTGGTGTCATTGCATGGCCAGGCAATGTCGTCGCGCTTGTTGCCAGCCTCATCAATCAGTGGGTAACCAACTGTGTGGATTGCTGGAACGAATTCACCGTTCTCACCAATGATGTCGAGGGCACCCTTGCCCATGCGGGTCATGATGCGCATGCTGGCTACTACGTATGGTGAATCAGAGATTTCAACACCGAGCTGAGCAATTGGTGATCCAAGAGGTCCCATTGAGAATGGGATGACGTACATCGTGCGTCCGCGCATTGAGCCAGCAAATAAGCCGTTCATCTTTTCGCGCATCTCAGCAGGTGCTGCCCAGTTGTTCGTTGGACCGGCATCAACTTCATTTTCTGAACAGATGAAGGTGCGGTCTTCAACTCGAGCAACGTCACTTGGGCTTGAGCGCGCCAAGAAGGAGTTTGGGCGAATCTCTGGGTTCAAACGAATGAACGTGCCAGCGTCGACCATCAGCTGGGTCAGGCGATCCCATTCTTCTTGCGAACCATCGCACCATTCCACCCGCGCCGGCTGCGTCAGCGCTGCCACTTCTGCGACCCACTGAATCAATTTCTTATTGCGGGTTGGGGGATTCTCGAGACCGGGAACCGACATGAACACTCCTCGTTGAGTTACTGAACAAAGGCAAGGATGCTCCCTTTTTTGAAGGGACATGCCCGTGAACACCATGCAAACGTTCTCTTGTGACTAAGTACACAGGTTTTTGCCACAAAAACGTGGTGCGGCTCACGTTCAGTGACCCACCATTCGGACCTACCGGACAGCCGCAGCCATTCGCTCAATGACTTGAGTCAAAATTTCAGGCGAAGTAGCGAAATTCAACCGAGCAAATCCATGGCCAGTGGGGCCAAATGTGGGCCCTGAATTCAGGCCAACTCGAGCCCTATCCATAAAGAAAGCTGCCGGGTCCCGATCAAGATTCAAGGCTCGACAGTCAAGCCAGGCAAGGTAGGAGGCCTGCGGCTGCACTAACTCAATCAGCGGCATGTGCTCTGCCAAAAGTGCGCGTAACAATTCCTTTTGCCGACCAAGATGCGTCAACATTTCATCGAGCCATGTCACACCATCAAAGTAGGCCGCTTGCGCAGCAAGTACTCCAAGATGCCCGGCGCCTTGTTGCACTTCCAGTGGAATGCGCTCGTGCAGTTTTGCGTGGAGTTCCCGGGTGCTAGAAACCACTTGGGCGCATTTCAAACCAGCGATATTCCACGCCTTTGATGCGGAGATCACGCTGACTGCGGATTCGTCACCCGCCAAAGTTAAATACGGAATGAATTCATAGCCATGATGAGTGAGCGGTCCATGGATTTCATCAGAGACAACGAGCACTGAAAATTCTTGAGCAAGTGTTGAAATGAATGTCATCTCGTCACGATCAAATACACGCCCTGTTGGGTTGTGCGGACTACAGGCTAGGAATGCCGTGACTTCAGGTCGACTAAACGCCATGCGCATGGCTGCACGATCAAAGGTGTAGCGACCATCGAGATAGAGAAGTGGCACGTCTACCAGATCACGATGAGCCACTTTCATAACTGTGCTGAAAAACGGTGGATACACCGGACTTGTGATCACAACTGCTTCACCAGGTTGCGTCAATGCCAGTAATACTTGCCCAACCCCCGTTAACACATCAGCAACAGGCATTACACACTCAGGATCAATTTCCCACTGCCAGCGTTGACGCGCAAATGAGCAAAGCGCTACTCCTAAATCACTTGTCCAGGCATAGCCTGTGTCAGATCGAGTGATTGCATCAGTGAGTACCCGTGCAATTGGTTCCGCCAGTGCGAAATCCATTTCAGCTATCCAGGCCGGGATCACATCACTTTCATAGGCTCGCCATTTCGCACTTTGACGCTGGCGAAGCTGGTCGTGTGACTCGTATGAAAAATGGCTCACTGGATCAGGATGTCACACGGGAAAGCGACGTGAACCGACGCAATCGAAGTGAGTTAGCCACCACGAATACCGACGAAAATGCCATCGCTGCCCCAGCCAGCATTGGGCTGAGTAATCCAAATGCAGCGAGCGGAATCATGGCAACGTTGTAGGCAAAAGCCCAAAATAGATTGCCCTTGATAACCCGCAGGGTGCTTCTTGAGAGGCGTAATGCGTCGACTGCCGCGACCAGATCATTGCGAACCAACGTGATATCACTTGCTTCAATAGCGACATCTGAACCTGCGCTCATCGCTAAACCAAGGTCTGCCTGAGCTAATGCGGCAGCATCATTGATGCCATCACCCACCATCGCCACGACTAATCCTTGAGCTTGACGCTCACGCACTGCTGCAACTTTGCCTTCAGGGCGAACGTCAGCAATCACTTCATCGATTCCCACCTGAGAAGCAACTAGCTCTGCAACTTTGGCGTTGTCTCCGCTCAACAGCACAGGGGTAACGTTGAGCGAGCGAAGGGCCTTGATTGCTCCTGCGCTTGTGTCTCGCAAAGTGTCCGCAAGTGCGATGAGTCCGATCATCTGATCACCGCGCGCAATAGCAACTTGGGCAAGGCCACCTTCTCCCGCCGATTGAGTTGCAACGCTAAACCAAGGTGGAACTGCAGCGACAGTGCGTGCAAGTACCCAACTTGGTCGACCAACACTGATGCGTTGACCAGCCACTGTTGCCTGCGCACCTAACCCTGGGAAATTCGAGAATTCATCAACTGTGCACACTTCATAGTCCATCGCCGCTATTGCTCGGGCTAATGGATGTTCACTGAAACGTTCAACACAACCGGCTATCGATAGGACTTCAGCTTCCGAAACATTCGGTGCGCAAGAAACTTGACGAACATTGACCTTGCCGGTGGTGATGGTCCCCGTTTTATCAAGCAGCATCACATTCACATGCCGACTTAACTCGAGGGTTTCTGGGCCACGAATCACAATGCCCATGCGGGCACCACGCCCAGTACCCACAAGAAGCGCGATGGGCGTCGCTAAGCCAAGAGCGCATGGACAAGCGATGATCAATACCGCCACTGCCGAGGTAAAAGCCTTCTGTGAATCCTGGGTTGAGATGAACCAGGCAATCCACGTGATAATTGCAATACCGAGCACTGTGGGTACAAAAACAGCGGAGACCCGATCAGCTAACCGTTGGATCGGTGCTTTACCGGATTGTGCTGCCACGACGAGCTCTGCGATTTGAGCCAGTTTGGTTTGTGCCCCTACACCTGTCGCGCGGACTTCCAGACGACCATCGAGGTTCACCGTTGCTCCGACAACCGTTGACCCCGGCTTCACTTGTACCGGAACAGATTCGCCTGTGAGCAAAGCTTCATCAACTGAACTCATGCCGGAAACAACAACCCCATCGGTTGCAATGCGTTCTCCCGGGCGAACAATGAAGTGCTCGCCTACGAGAAGTGTGTCAAGTGCTATTTGTAATTCCACTCCTTCGCGCAGCACCGTTGCTTCAGCCAGTTGCAATGAGACGAGTGAACGAATCGCTGCACTTGATCGTCGTTTCGCGCGCGATTCGAACCAACGGCCAGCCAATACAAACACCGGAACTGCCGCAGCTACTTCGAAGTAGAGCGCCGGCGCGCTTATGCCGTCACTCATTTCACCCATGCCATGAGTATCTGAATAGCCCAAGGCTCCGGCACCACCCCAAAACAGTGCCCAGCAACTCCAACCGAAGGCTGCTGCGATCCCTAATGTGATGAGTGTGTCCATCGTCGCTGTTCCGTGGCGCAAGTTCAGGAAGGTTGCGCGGTGGAAGGGCCAGGCGCCCCACACCACAATCGGCACAGTGAGTGCAAAAACAACCCACTGCCAGCCGTTGAATTGAAAGGTGGGAACCATCGATAGCAGCACTACGGGGATCGCACACGCAAACGAAACCCAGAAATGCAGTTTTGTGCTGTTGGCCTCTCGCACGATCGCTTCTTCGAAACTCACGCCCGAACCAGGGGAAACTGCGTCGTAACCAGCCTCGCGAACTGCTTGAACCAACTCCTTAACTGACACTTCCCCTGAAACCTCCACGTGCGCGGATTCAGTTGCATAGTTCACTGATGCGGTAACTCCGGGCAGGGTGTTGAGTCGGTTTTCAATATGTCGAGCGCAAGCGGTGCAGGTCATTCCAATGACCGGAAGGTCAATTTCCGAAACCTTGCTCATCGAATCCTGCTTACTTTCGTGGCGACTGGCTGCGCACCTAACCTCTTCAGCATACTTTCACTCCTACGACTGAAGGAATTCTTGCGTGCCAGCCGAAAGCGAACATCCGCGAATCCGTACCTTTAAACCAAGGCGCGGACGCATCACTGAGCGCCAAGCTCGGGCGCTGGAGGAGCACAGCCCTTTCCTCATCACGACAAGTAATCCCCTTGAACTACCCAAAATTTTCGGTGCCAAAGAGGTAATTCTGGAAATTGGGTTCGGAACCGGGGTGACCACTGCTGCAATGGCTGCCGCGCAACCCGACCATGGGTTTCTGGCTATCGATGTTCACACCCCAGGTGTAGGTGACCTCATTGCTCGTATTCATGAAGAAGGCCTCACGAACCTCTATGTGATTGAAGGTGATGCCATCGAGTTACTCGAGCATCAGATCGCACCTGCATCGCTTTCCGGCATCCGCAGTTTCTTCCCGGATCCGTGGCCAAAAGCCCGCCATCACAAACGGCGCCTCGTGCAGCCCGAGCGCATTCAACTCATGGCAAGCCGAGTGCGAACTGGTGGAAGCTGGAATATCGCCACGGACTGGGAACCATATGCAGAACACATCGAGGAAATGATGGCAACGCAAGCACAATGGGTTGGCGGAAAGATCGATCGCCCAAGTTGGCGCCCAGTAACACATTACGAATCCATCGGCCTTTCACATGATCGAGTGATCAATGATTTCCAATACCAACGAACCGAAACCCCCCACACGCACATCTAAAATACGGCACGATCAGACCATGGCGATTCTTGGTAAAACCACACTTGACGTATTCCCCCTCTGCTTCGGCGGCAATGTGTTCGGCTGGACAGTCGACGAACCCACCGCGTTTGAAATTCTTGATGCCTATGCGGCTGCCGGTGGCAATTTCATCGATACCGCAGACATGTACAACTCATGGCTACCTGATCACCCAATCGGTGAATCAGAAATCATGATCGGTAACTGGATGAAGGCCCGTGGTAATCGAGACACAATCGTGCTCGCGACAAAAATCAGCAGCCTGCCAAGTCGGAAGGGCCTTTCAGCTGCAAATATCGCTGCCGCTACGCAGGATTGTCTTGATCGTCTTCAGACTGATTACATCGATGTGCTCTACGCACATCGCGATGATCTTGAAACACCAATGCTGGAGACGATGACGGCATTCAACGAACTCGTCACTTCAGGCAAGGTTCGCTACCTCGGAGCATCGAACTTCACCGCAGAGCGTCTTCAGGAATCACTTGACGTGTGTGCTGAACACAATCTTGCGAAGTATTCAGTTTTGCAAAACAACTACAACCTGATGAATCGCAAAGAATACGAGGCCGATGTTCGCGCAATTGTGGCGAAGGCGGGTATCGCGCATGCGCCTTACTACGGACTGGCTAGTGGATTCCTCACCGGTAAATACCGCCCCGGTGTTGAGGTAGACAGCCAACGCGCTCGAGGTGCGGCCAAGATGCTGGACGCTCGTGGCCTCGCAGTGCTAGCTGCTCTCGATGAAGTTGCAGAACGCCATCAGGTGCCCGTTGCTTCCGTGGCGTTGGCGTGGCTTTACGCCCAGCCAACAATCGGTGCACCAATTGCCAGTGCCAGAACTCTTGAACAACTCAATGAGTTGCTTCCGATGGCGACCCTGCAACTCAGTGATGCAGAACTCGCATCGTTAACAGCAGCTTCAGAGATCTGAGTAACGACTCATCGCTCTTCACCCTTCAGTGCACGAAGCTATGATTGAAGTGTGAGTAGCGAAAAGGTCGGCGAGCAAAGCAAGCAGGAACTGCTGACTCCCGCTGAAGACTTCACTCAACAGTTATTGTTACGCAAGGTTGATCGCGACATATTTACCGGCCTTGCTAATGGCGGTGGCCCGATTCGCACCTACGGTGGTCAGGTAGCAGCTCAATCGCTGATGGCTGCTGGCATGACGGTTGATGATCCAGGTCGGTATGTACATTCGCTCCACGGTTACTTCCTGCGCCCAGGTCGCACTGAAGAACCCATTACATATCTAGTTGAGCGCCCTCGTGATGGCGGTTCTTTTTCATCGCGCATTGTTCGTGCCATTCAACATGGCGAAACGATCTTCATGATGACGGCTTCGTTCTCCGTAGAAGACTGGGGGCCTGAGCACCAATTCACCCAGCCGTTTGCACCTCCTCCGGAAGCAGGCGTGTGGGATCCGTTTATGGACCCAGAGCCCGATGCAGGTGGTGAAAGTGCGGCTTCCCGTAATCGTCGACGTTGGATCGACTTGCGCCTCTTTGATCCAGAAAAGCCGGTCGAAATGATTGACGGCCGCTACGAACGCATGGCGTGGGTGCGAATCCTGCAAGAACTGCCAGAGGATCCCCTTATCCAGGCCTGTGCGTTGACGTATCTCTCTGATCTGACCATGGTGCCGACAGCGTTAAGCCCAAATGTGCAGATGCGAGAACAGCTGCAGATGGCATCTATTGACCATGCAGTGTGGTTTCACGCGCCTATTCAGGCTGATCAATGGTTGCTGTTCGCACAGGACACTCCTGTTGCGCGCGGCGGACATGGGCTAGCTCGCGGTTTGTTCTACAACCCAGAGGGAACACTTATTGCATCTGTTGTGCAGGAGTCACTTATCCGAGGTCAGCGTAAAAAATCGTAGCCAACTACGCAGGGAGCTGTGCAACAAGCACTGGCACTTCTGCTAACGAACGCAATGTGTCATTCATATGCGTGCAACCATCAATACCTGGCAATTTCTCATTCACTGACGCACGGAAATTGCGTAACGGCTGACCAACCATGCGACCAACAGACAGCGTTGCCATCGGGCATTCGTAATGCGGCAATACTCGCGGATCCGCAGAAATAGAAATGACATTTCCTGTGGTCGGATCTGCAGTTGCCGACACGACATATTCGTGAACCGCATGTCTTTGACCCTCAGGCGATGTGTAAGAGTCTTGGAAGAAAGCTTCGATATGCACGACACCGTCTTCCAACCACACATCAATACGACGCGACCTTCGATGTGAAGCTTCCTTAGGTGAAGTCAGCTCATGCCACGCCCATGAATCAGATTGATTATCGATATCAGGAACAGGCTTGGTGTCACCCATCGATCCAGTTGTGCCATCTTCGTTGAGCGCAGTTGAGCCAGGTGCAAATCCAGCACAGATGCCTTGCATCACGCGCTTACCCATAAGCGCTTCCATTTTTTTCATTTGCGCCGCTAGCTCTTCAGGTGTTTGCCAGAACCGCAAGGCAACACTGCCAACCAGCGTCGCACCTGATAGATCATCAAGGAGCAAGTACAAAGGAGTTCCTGCTTCAACTTCTTCTGGAACAGCTGCAACAACGCGACCGCGTGAATTACTTCCCCCAGTAGCACCGACTAACACCTGAATCGCCTCACGTGGCGGCACTGAATTCATTGCGACAAGCCCACGATCCGGAGCGACGGTTACAAACAATGCATCTTCTGCGAGAACTACTGGCGTACTGCCATCAAGTGGGGTGTAGAGGTCGCGCGAACGACCAACAACCTCGCGATTTGCTTCCACCCCATCTGGCCACACACTGTCAATTGTTGAAGTTCGACGAATGGAACCCGGGCGACGAGTCGGCGCTGCAACTGCTGGACCTTTTGGGTAGAGCTCTAGCGGCACAACAATGGTCATCCAAATTCCCTTCACAGTCCGGTCTCGGGGAGTACCGGCGTTACTCACTTGGCGAAGTTTGACCTATAACCGCAGGCGCGGCAAGCACTTCAGCGAAATGCTCATTACCACCAGGTCTGCGGATAGTTCGCATCTCCCAAGATGCGATGAGCACCCCACGCTAGAAACACCACCATGCAAGCAAGCAACACAAGTAGTGGCAGTGCAATGAGCGCAGAAGTTCCCGTAGCGAAGGTCAACACCATGATGAGAGGGATAGCGGTTGCAGGTGCATGGAATGCACCAAGTACGTGCATACAAAACATTGTCAGGCCACCCGCGATAACTGCTTCCACAAATATCGGGCCAGGTAGTTCGGCAAAAATACAACCAATAGATCCAGCGACTGTGTATGCGGCGATGATTCTCAATGGGCGCGAAATCGGTGAACTTGAAGTCGCAAGTACGAGCAGGAAACTCACCACCGGAGGAAACATCAGTGGTGCAAGCACGCTGTCGCGAATATCGAGTAACCAATACAAGAGAAAGAGAACAGACAAGCCAAGAGTTTCTACTGTTGCTAGGGCCAATGCCCGTTTGATCGGCTTGCGCTGACTCAAATCAACGACTGGGTGCACGCGCATCGGCCTCTTGAAACGGCGCGATTCTGAAGCGGGCATTTTGTAACGATAACGCCTGATCTCAATGTTCACTGGTTGAGACTTTTCGATAATGCCGTATTAGCCTTGAACTATGTCTAACTCGCGTTTAAGTATTGCCTCACAGAATTCACTCTTGAGTATTCGATCAAAGAATTCGATCTTGAGCATCGGCTCATACGGATCTACTTGTTCCGTTGGCTCCGTTGGGTCCTTCGGCTCAATTTTGAGTGTCGGCTCCTTCCTCAGCGCCGTTTCCCTGATGTCCGGATTATCGAAATTCGGCGTGATGGCTTGGAAAAATCGCTGATAGGTGACGCCCAGTTGCCCTGTCGGACCTGAAATCTGGGCATTCTTAGGGGGATTCGGGAAAGTTTTCCCCGAATTTGCTTCAAGTGGACCCTGCCGTTAGGCAAATCACCAGTTGTAGGGAAGACTCTTCTTCAGGTACAGACATATCAGCACCACATCCCATGAGGACGAAGGCGTGATGCGGCTTTACCGCGTGAGGGCACACTGCCCGCCACGTCTTTCGTTAAGGAGATTTTGCAACATGGCACAAGGCACCGTTAAATGGTTCAACGCAGAAAAGGGCTTCGGCTTCATCGAGCAAGCTGATGGCGGACCAGACGTATTCGTCCACTACTCAGCTATCGATTCAGATGGCTACCGCTCACTCGAAGAAAACCAGGCCGTTGAATTCGACATCACCCAGGGTCCAAAGGGACCTCAGGCTGACAAGGTTCGCGTCGTCTAATTACAGACTTCGAATAGCAAAAAGGGCTCGACCATTTGGTCGGGCCCTTTTTGTATCTCTATTCAACAGGATTACGCAATACCGTCACGACAAAATCAGCGTCACTCTTCCACGGCCGTAGATCCCACGTAGCAAATCGCGACTCAAGGGTGAAACCTGCTTCCGCAAGGTGTTGATCAAACTCGTGGACGTCGTAACGGGCTGTATGAAAACCAACAACAGCAAAACCATCGGGCTTCAGCACTGCACGAATATTTGCGAGCACTTGCACTTCTGTGCCCGCAGCAACATAAGTAATGACATTGCCAGCAAGGACAGCGGCATCAAAGAGTGCGCTCTGCCTAATTGATTCCAACGTCAATGTCGACAAATCCTGCATCCGCCAGATTGGGCCCACATGGTCTTCAACTGCTGCAGCGATTAGCACCGGGTCCGCGTCAACACCCACAACTTCGTGCCCTGCTGCAAACAGCCAAGCCCCAGTGCGACCTGGCCCGCAGCCTGCATCAAGAATCCGCGCACCTCGAGGGAGCATCGCATCAACCATGCGCGCCTCACCGGCCAAATCCACGCCCTGCGCCGCAAGATCCCGGAAATGGTCGACGTACCACTGTGAGTGATGTTCTTCTGTCTCGG
>CAEZVB010000030.1_pt1 | contig 13845 bp, 13 predicted proteins | sample 7264631 | NCBI WGS metagenome assembly CAEZVB01 (sample SAMEA6813846, study PRJEB35770) | uncultured Actinomycetes bacterium | biome: Freshwater; feature: Freshwater reservoir; material: water | place: Czech Republic | collected 2017-05-23 | depth 0.5m m | reverse complement strand
TCTGGCGTACCAATGATGCCTGCGCCTGATTCCTGAACCATCTGAATTGAGGTCTTTCCTTCTTGGTAACGCGAAGGCTTGTTGAGAGCAGCTGCCCACACCTCAGTGATACGAAGCCATTGAGCGACCATTTCGTCCATGCCGTAGCCGACATCTTTTTCAGCTTGCTCACGCGTTTCAGCGATATGCATTGGGCCAACCAGTCGCCAGTTTTCACGCTTAGGCTTTGGCTGACCGTAACGGTCTGCTGCCTCTTCAGCGATTGACATGTGATTTGCCAGCGCCGCGAAGCCACCTTCGGTGGTTGCGGCAGTCGAGATCATTGAAAGGTTGTGCTTGCCCGCAAGCGCTGGTCCCGATGGCGACACCACACACACCGTTGCGATTTCAAACTCGGTCATTGGCTTGAACTGCAGGATCGCTTCGTTCAATTCGAACCAGTCGGTCTTCATGGTCACTGGATCATCTGTGCGCAGCAATTGCATGATCGCGTCAAGGCACTCTTCCATGCGACGGCGCTGATCATTTGGGTGAATACCCATCATGAGCGCGTCTTGTGGCAATGCACCTGGGCCAACACCCATAAGCAAACGGCCATTGGTGAGGTGATCTAGCGTTGCGTAGCGCTCGGCTGTCAAGAATGGGTTGTGGTACGCAAGTGACACCACACCCGAGCCAAGAACGATGCGCTCGGTGCGACGTGCTGCAGCTGCGATGAACAGGTCGGGTGCTGGAATTAATTCCATACCGCCTGAATGGTGCTCACCGAACACAACTTCATCGAAGCCAAGTCGATCAAGATGCTCGATTAAGTCAAGGTCACGGTGCAATGCACGCGTGGTATTTGCCCTTGCCGAATGGAAAGGAGAAAGGAATAAACCGAATCTCATTGCGTGACACTCCTTTGTAGAGATGGAACTTTGCTGGCGTGATTCATCATTTGCTACCCCCAACTGTGCTCACCGCAACACCCATGCCGGTGATCCATTCAGGAATAGGTACATAGGTGAATCGACCAGCTTCGGCGCCTGCGGCTGCCCATGCTGCGACCCACGTGCGAATCTCATGCGTTCCTGAGCCCACGTCTGCGAGTTCTGGATCTTTGTATTCGCGTAACACCGACCAATTACTGGAAGTTAAAGCAGTCAGGAACTTCTCATCCCATTGCGCGTTGACATACTTTGCTGCATCAAGAACGGATTTGCGAGCAATCGCTTCGCGCTCTTCCGAAGGTAAGGCACGGACTTCAGCGCTCATTGACGGCGGTTGATGTGAAAGCCCACCTGAGCCAAGGAACAAGACTCGCTTATCAGTTGTTGCCATGAATGCACCTACGCTTTGAGCGAGATCAATTGCTCGTGAAACTGAGGTGCGTGGCATTGATGCACAGTTCAATACGATGGGAATCACTGGGATTGCATTAAGCGTGCTGAACAGTTGCATGAATGTTTGTCCGAAGCCATGATCAATACGGACCTCGCTACCTACAGCAACATCGAACTCCTGACTCAACAAGTAGGCCGCGAGTTGATTTGCTAGTTCAGCGGGGACCACATACGGATCTTCTGGAGTGCCCCAGTCACCGAATCCAATTGCCGATGTTGCAATCGTGACCGGTGGAACGATCCCCTGGAGTGCACGGAAATGATCTGGCCCAAAGAAGACCACGAGTTCAGGATTAAAAGCTTGAATCGTTGCCTTGGCTTCCTCGATTGCATTAAAGAAGGTCGCGCCGGCCTCGCCAGCATCAACATTTTCCAACAACGGGCTATGCGAAGCACACACGCTTAAGAACGATGCACTCATTGATGGGCCTCCACATATTCAGTGACGATCGCGTTGAACGCTTCTGGTTGTTCCCACTGCGGCCAATGCCCTGCATCGTCAATTACTTTGAGTTCACCGTGCGGAGTAATTTCAGATGCGCGTTGGGCACCCTTAACGGAGCCCCCTGGATTGTGTTCGCCCCATAGGTACAACACCGGAACACTGATCGCTGCCAAGAGCTCAGGGGTCAGACCGAACTTCACTCGCCCTGGTGAGTCATACGGAATCATTTGATGCAAGGCCGGAATAAGTTCGGGTGCGCCTGGTTGTGAATACAACGCCAATCGAAGATCCACCAGCTCTTCTGGACAACGATCAGTGTTGTGGAACAGGGTGTGCAGCCGATTGCGTACCGTGTCGCGATTCAACGTTGCCAACTCATCATTGGCTTTCTTCCAGGAATCACGATCCTTGGCTTCATTTGCTGGTTGACCTTCGGGCCAACGGAAGACCGCACCTGTGGCATTAACCACGCAAGACACACGTTCGGGGCTTTCAATTGCCAACCATGAAGCAACCCAGGCACCAAGCGACAACCCAACAAAAGCAGCTTTCTTAATACCCATCACATCCATCAGATCACGTACCTGCTGTACGTAATCAGGGATCAAGTAATCGATATCAGCGCGCTTATCGCTCAGCCCATGGCCAACAAAGTCAAAAGCGATGACGTGAAAGTGATTTGCCAATTCATTGAAGTTCTTTGCCCAAGCTTCCGCGTGGCCACCTGTGCCATGAAGCAAGAAAATTGCTGGGCCACTCCCTGCTTCGATGCATCGAGTACGTGTTCCCTTTGCGTCTCGGTACACCACTTCAGTGCCCAGCATCATGTTCCACAACGTTGATTGACTCATGCGCTAAGTCCTGACAACACATTTGCTTGGTAATCCTCAATCCGGTCAGAGAAGGCATTGAGGTCGCCGTCCCAAACTGAAAGAAATACCCGATCGACGCCAATGTCATTGAGCTCTTGCAATTGCTCAACGCTTGCTGGCGCAACCATCGTGATTTCAATATCACTTGGATTTTTACCAGTGCGTTCGCATTCATCTGCGATCCGTTGCTTAACCTTGCGCACTTCATCAGCACTTGAACGCATGAGATGCATGCCCGCACCGAACCGCACTGCTCGACGTACTGCAGCCTCAGAAATTCCACCGATCACCAACGGAATCGACTGCGACTCTGGTTGTGGCGTGCAATACATGTTTTCGAAGTTGACAAATTCACCTTTGAACGTGGCCGGTGATTGTGACCAGAGCGCAGTCATCGCTTCGAGATATTCATCTGCGCGAGCACCTCGTCGTGCGAACGGGACGCCCACGGCATCGAATTCTTCTGAAAGCCACCCAAGACCTAAGCCAAGAATGATGCGCCCATTGGAAAGTCGGTCCAAGGTTGCCATTTGCTTGGCAAGCACAACTGGATTGCGAATGGGCAGAATCACAACTCCCGTCGCAAGTTTGATCTTGCTTGTAGACGCTGCGAGATAGCTCATCCACACGATCGGATCAGGGAGATCATCGTTGCCGGTAAGACCCATTCTTCCACTGGAATCGAATGGGTAGACAGAGTTGTACGAGGCAGGAACCACCACATGTTCCACCATCCACAGGGACTCACAACCGCGAGCCTCAGCGATGGCACCAAGCTGCGCAACGTAGTCAGGGTCAGATGCACCCTTACCCGTTGGAACTCGAGATACCCCAAACTTCATTGAAAAACCTACTCGCCGCTCTTTGGCTTGTAGTTCGGATCAGCAGCGCGCTCATCAGCAAACTGTTGACGAGCCTTCTCGCGTGCTGCAGCCACGCCAGGAGTGAGGTCCGGGCGGCGCTGAATGGCATATTCCTCTGCCTTGATCATCCACTCTGTACTTCCCGTGAAGTGCGGAATCACTTCGTTGGCGAACAGTTCATAAGACTTCAAAGTGTTCACACGATTGGCCCACTCATGTGCCCAAAGCAAGTAGGTGCCGAAGCCACCAGCTTGTTCGTACAGGCGCTCAATTTGCGCAATGGCCATTTGTGGAGTGCCAATGATGGCGAAGCCTGACGCAACTAACGTCTTGGCCCATGAACCATCAACTAAACCTGATGCGGGAAGAATTGGCAGGGTGCTGACGTCTTTCATGTAGTAGGCCCACTCTTGGATGCCCTGTTCCACATCTGCGTAGGCCTGCTCTTCAGTTTCGGCTATGTACATCGGGCCAACCATGCGCCACTGGTCACGGGAAACAGGAGTGCCATAACGCTCTGCCTGCTCTTCCATGATGTCCCAGTGCTCGGCAAGCACGTTGAATCCTGCTTGCTGGGTTGCATTCATAGACAACAACGTTGCGCCGAGGCGACCTGCCAGGCGTGGGCCATTTGGCGAGATCGTTGCTGCGATCGCAACGTCAATGTCTTTGCCGTTGTATGGCTTCAGCTGAAGCGCAGCGCCATTGAGTTCGAACCAGTCAGTCTTCATCGTGACGCGTTCGCCACGAATCAGCGCCATGATGGCTTCAACGGACTGCTCCATCATCTCGCGCGTGTTCAACGTGCTGATACCCATGGCTTCTGCGTCATATGGGAGTGCGCCTGGTCCGACACCCAACATGATGCGGCCATGTGAAAGGTGGTCAAGCATCATGAAGCGCTCAGCCACGTTGAATGGGTGGTGGTAAGGAAGCGAAACAACACCAGCACCAAGCTTGATTCGCGTAGTACGTGCAGCCACGTACGAAAGGAATACATCGGGAGACGCAACGAATTCCCAGCCTGTTGAGTGATGTTCACCCATCCAAGCTTCATCGAAACCAAGGCGATCCATGTGCTCAATAAGCTCAACATCGCGTTGGAGCGCGAGCGTTGGGCTCTTGCGGCTTGAGTGCACTGGGGAAATGAATGTTCCGAACTTCATGCGGCCAGTTGGCTTCGACATGCCGGTATCTCCTAATTCGATGGTGATTGAGTGTTGCGGGTCAAGCGGTTAGTGCTGTTCCTGACGTGTAGTACCTAGTAACTGTCGTGCCGTTTTTTCAGCAGCAAGGCGAACCTGCGGTGCAAACTTCTCCACAGTAAAACGATCGGCTGGAACGCTGATCGAGATAGCGCCAACTGGACGCAACCTGCGATCAAGAATTGGTGATGCGATACAGCACAAGCCACGAAAGGTTTCTTCGCGTTCAATGCTAAATGGGGAATCCTTCTGGCCATTTCCTTGCTTGAACGCCAGCATTGTTTTGCCAAGTGCAGTCTTGTGAGCTCGTAGGCGGTCACCCACCTGAGTTGGACATTTCACCCCGGTGTTTGGTTCAAGCTTTTCCAAGTAGACGACATCGTTGCCATCCAATACTCCAAGGTGAACGGTTTCGCCGAACTCATTACTGAGCGCTACCAATTGCGGCATTGCGGCTTGACGCAGCGGGACATTACCTCCTGCTTTACTTCCCCATTCAAAAACACGAAGGCCCAAGATAAACCCTCCGCGTGAACGGGCAACCAAACCTAAATCAATGAGCTGGCCCACGATGCGGTGCACAGTTGACTTAGGCAAGGTCGTCGCGCGAGAAATTTCCGCGTAACTCATGCCGTTTGAACTGTGGCTCAGGGTTTCCATAATGAACAGGCCACGGCCCATCACAGACTTATTTCCAAGGTCGCTGGACATGGGCGTATCGGACAATTGCAATGCAGCAATAGACACGTGCTCAACTCCCTTTGGACCAGCTCAGGTATCTGAACGAATCTCGGTAAATATTTTTTCGCCGACACTTGTTCATTGAGTGAATGGAATGTATGATCTAGCGCACGCGTTGTCAATGGTTTGACCCAAAGAAAATGGAAGGAATTGCCCACATGAGCACTCTTCCTTCCAATATCGCTGGAATAGCGGCAGCTCGAACACCTCAGCGCGGACCCATTCGCGAAGCCCAAAAGGAGCTCACCCGCAGACGCCTGATGGATGCGGGCTTGGAAATTTTCACTGAAAAAGGTTTTGACGCGGCTACCGTTGAAGAGATCACTGAACGAGCAAATGCGGGACGCACTACCTTTTACACACATTTCACCAGTAAATCTGACATCGCCATCGCGATCGCCGTGGCTGAAACAGTGGAGCTCAATGCCTCGGTCTCAGCCTTGGGGCGCACTGATCCATTTGATCCAGCATCACTGCACCAGTGGCTCCTTGCCCTGGAAACTCAATTCCGAGAAGACGCGATGCTGGTTACTTTGGTCATGCTGCATACCGAAGTCGCGCAGGAGTTCTTGCATGTGCAAGAAGCCACGGCTCGCAATGCCCTTGATGGATGGTTGGCCGCTGGCTTCACCCCGAAAATCACTGACCCCCTCGAACAGATTCGTCTTTTGCTTTTGCTGGTCAATCGCTGGATGTACCTCTACGTCACTCAAAGCCTTCCGATCCCAACCGGCAGTCGCGAGGGCCTGTTGCTCTTTGTTCAGACTCACCTGACAGCGGTGTTTGCGAGACCAGCATGACCAGTTCTCGCCGCACGGCAGCAGTCGTCACTATTGGCAACGAAATTGTTGAAGGGCGCATCGCTAACGAAAACTGCATGTGGCTATCGCAACAACTCATTGCGCAGGGCTACTGGCCACGAATCAACATCACTGTTCCCGATGAAGAAGCGCTGATCGTTGATCTGCTCACCATGGCTGCCCGATCCAGTGATGTGGTGTTAGTCAGTGGCGGGCTTGGGTTTACGCCCGATGACATCACGCGTAATGCAGTGGCTCGCGCATTTAACTGTGAACTTGAAGTGCATGAGGCAGTGGCGGCAGAGATGAGCAGCTTGTGCGCGTGGGCAACTCCTGATCTTGCTCGCAAGGTAGCAACCTTCCCAAAGGGCGCAACTCCTATTTACTCACCATGCGGTGGCACCCCAGGTTTTCGCATCAAAAACGTTGTCGTGCTACCTGGTGTACCAACAGAGATGCGCAGCATGTTCGCGGTGCTTGATCTGCCTGTAACCGGAACAACTATCTCCTCGCGAACATTGACCTTTGAAACAACCGAAGACCAAATCCTTGAGGTGCTTCACGCGTTCGAAGAGCAACACCCAGATGTACGCCTTGGCTCATATCCAAACTTCCACGCAACAATGCCACGAGTTGAAATTGTGGTGACTTCGAATTCCACTCCAGCACTTGACGCCGGAGTGGCATGGCTAGCAGCACAAATGCTTCCGAAAATCGCTACTGCGTAAAACCTTACAGATCACTCATTTTGCGAAATGTGAATAAATCAGAACTCGAACTAAACATCACTAGATGTAGCGAACCACAATCATTGCGCCGATTATCACAAATACCACTACTACAACGTATTGATCAATCCAGGCGTCTAGCCAGCGAGTCAGTCGGGCGTGTAAACCTTCGCTAAAGCCAAAGGTATTGCGATAGATGTTGACTCGCGTCATTGACGCAAACACCATGGTGGTGGTTACGGTCACGAGTAAGCACCATGGGCAAAGAGCGCCGATATTGAAATATGCCTCGTAGAGCAACCAATATGCAAAGAGCAGGCCGGCTGTGTAAACCACCCATGCGGCATTCATGAACCAGCGGGGGAAAACCACTCCAGCGATGGATGCCAACGCAATCGTGATCACGACCGGTTCAGCTATTAATCCAAGAAAAGCATTCGGAAAGCCAAGTAGCGAAGCCTGCCATGATGCGCCAACTACACTGCAGGAAATCTTGGCGCTGATGTCACACGAGAACACAGCGTTTGGATTTGCAGCCAGAGTGATGGCTTCTGCGGAAAGTACCAGCGAAGCCACAAGCGCCAAGATTGAAGAAATCAACATCTCACTGAATGCGCCAATATGGCGTGCTCGCTTCGCGATTGGCGCGAACTCCACGCCTTCATTCATCACTTCAGTGGACATGGGTTAAGTATCTATCGCGCAGTCGGCATATCAAAGGAGGCCCCTGAGGAATCGTGCGGCCAGCGCGCGGTGACAACTTTCCCGCGGGTGTAGAAGTGCACACCTTCAGGTCCATGCATGTGATGCTCACCAATGAGCGAATCTTTCCAGCCACCAAATGAGTGATAAGCCATTGGGACAGGCACTGGCACATTCACGCCAACCATTCCTACCTGAACCCCGCGAATAAATGTACGAGCAGCCGCTCCACTATTCGTGAATACTGCCGTGCCATTTCCATACGGATTGGCATTAATGAACGCGATGGCATCATCAAGGCTCTTCACCCGAACGAGTGCAAGCACCGGTCCAAAAACTTCTTGTTGATACACATCCATGCTGGCTTCGACACCATCAATGAGCGTCGGGCCGACAAAAAATCCTGATTCAAAACCAGGCACCTGTATTCCACGACCATCGACGCGGATTTCTGCACCCTGTCGTTGCGCCGACCCAATGAGATCAACAATGCGTTGCTTTGCCTGTTCAGTGACTACCGGACCCATATCTATTCCGGCATCGCGACCTGAACCGACATTAATGGCCCGAGCTTGAGCTTCGAGAATATTCACTAACCCATCAGCAGCATTACCGACTGCCACAGCGACAGAAATTGCCATGCATCGCTCACCTGCAGAACCGAAAGCAGCTGCGATCAAATGCGTTGAAGCGAATTCAAGATCGGCATCAGGAAGCACTACTGCATGGTTTTTTGCTCCGCCGAGCGCTTGTACACGTTTCCCGGAAGCCGTTGCCCGTGCATGAATATGGCGAGCGATAGATGTTGAACCGACAAAAGAGACAGCCGCGATGCCCGGGTGATCCAAGATTGCATTCACAGTAGCCGCATCACCTTGCACCACATTAAAGACACCATCGGGTAACCCAGCTTCTTGCCACAGTCGAGCCAGTAAGAGCGAAGCCGATGGATCACGCTCACTCGGTTTCAAAATGAATGTATTGCCCGCCGCGATAGCAATCGGGAACATCCACATGGGAACCATCGCGGGAAAATTAAATGGCGTAATTCCAGCGACGACGCCCAGTGGCTCTCGATAGGAATAACTATCAACATCAGCAGATACTTGATCAGAGAACTCTCCCTTGAGCACCTGCGGAATTCCACACGCGTACTCAACGACTTCTAAGCCGCGCTGTACTTCACCAAGTGCATCTGACAGCACTTTGCCGTGCTCGTCGGTAATGAGTTCAGCGAGCTCTTGGGCGCGCGCATTCACGAGTTCACGGAAAGCAAAGAGGACCTTGGTACGCCGGCTTAACGAAGACTGACCCCATTCCTGGAAAGCGCGAGTGGCGCTCTGAACGGCAGCGTCAACATCAGTCGAAGTGCCCAGAGCTACCTGTGCCTGCTGCTGCCCAGTAGCGGGATTGAAGACTGGCGAGGTTGCCGAACCAACGGCATGGGTAAATGAGCCATCAATCCAGTGTTCAATCGTTCGCACGTGTACCTCCTGCATAATCCTCGGTATGTCTGCCTCGTCTCGCCCTGTGACGCAGCCACATCATGATCGGTTGCCACCGGATCATCCGCACTATGACGAAATCATCCTCTGTCACGGCGCTGCCGTCGAGCGGGGGGAGGCCGGCTACCTCGATCCCACCACTGGGCTCTTCGTGATGACCGCTTCGGCCCATCTGGCTCGCGGTAAGTGCTGCGCCAATAACTGCAGACACTGCCCATATGTTGTCTAAGCGCTGGCTCTTGATCGCTCTCGTTGGCCTACTGGCCTGGGGACTGAATTCACCTGCCTTCGCTGCACCTGCTGCTACGGCTCGTGGGTCATGGACCATGGTCGATATGACCAAAGACGTGAATAACGACGGCGTCATAGATGGTGACGGCGGCGTACCTAAGTCAGGCGCACTTTCATTGGTGCCTTCAACTCAAATGGTCGGCGCAGGCAATCACATTGCGCAACCAAATGAACGTCTCATCGGTGGGACGACTTCTTGGTACCTCTCCCCTGCTGGCTTTCCAGTGACACTCAACGCTTGTGCCTCACTGGGCTCGTCGTATCAATGGTCGATCAAGAACCTCTCAAACCAAGCAGTCACCACGCTTGCAAAGAAACAACTTTCTGCGAAGACCTGTCACAGTCGGGTAACCCTGCCCGAGGGTTCATATACATTTACGTTGACCGTTACCAGTGGCGCAACACAACAATCTGTTGATCTTCCGGCGCAAGTGAAGAACATCGTGTTCTTGGTCATGGGCGACTCCTATGCATCTGGCGAAGGTAACCCGCGAAACGTGAACGCTTGGATTAATCAAGGTGGACTCTTTGCTACTTTCCGTCCCTACTGGGATGAAGCCGGTTGTCATCGCAGTGTTCAAGGAGGCCCCGCAAAGGCTGCTCTCGCACTTGAAAAGACATCGACGCAAACATCGGTAACGCTTGTTGATGTGTCATGCAGCGGCGCAACGATTCGTCAAGGAATCTTGGGAACGCAAGGTGGAACCAGCCAATCACAGGTGGCGTTAGCGAAAACCATTCTTGGAGACCAACAAGTTGATGTTGTGTCACTTTCCATTGGCGGCAATGACATCGGTTTTGGAACCGTACTCAGCGCTTGCTTCTCTAACGCAAACTGTCCGATCAGTAAACCCGGCGCTGGCCCATTGCAAAGTTACCCAACTCTCAACGCTGGTGTGACTGATCAAATCTCCAAGCTGCCGAAGGCCTACGCAGATGTTGCCAATTGCCTTGCTGGGCGAACCTGTGCGAATGCACCGACACTCGCCCCAACAGCGGCTGTGTTACCTGCGCTCTATCCAGACATTGCACGTAACAGCAACGGAGCGATCTGCAGTTATTTAACGATGACTGCCGAAGATTTCACATGGGCGCGAACATCGATGCTGAATCCGACACCGCCACCGTCGGTGGCCTACCGAACCTCGAACCAAGGCACTATCACGCTGCCGATCGCCTCTTCCCTCAACCAGCAGATCAGTAACACCGCCGCCTTGGGTTGGAAACCGGTCACGGGAACCTGGACGCGATCTGGTGACTCATCCATTGGCCATGGAATCTGTGCTGGATCACAGGCTTGGGTCTTCGGTGTTCAACTCGGTGGCCAAATGCTGGGCGCTGCGTTCCACCCAAATCCAGCTGGTCAGGATCAGTTAGCGCAAGCGATCCTTGAGGCAGCCAAATCGGCAACTGCCTAGGCTGTTATAGTTTCGCCCGCAATACGCGCCGCTAGCTCAACTGGCAGAGCAGCTGACTCTTAATCAGCGGGTTGGGGGTTCAAGTCCCTCGCGGCGCACTAGAAGGCTAGTAGTACCAACGGTTTTACAAAGTAGTCGAAGTCGGAAGTTCATCACCGACCATCACCAAGGACTTTGCTCGGATACCAGCAAACCACCGTTCAGATTGCCGAAGTGTGGACAGTGGCCATCTGGACTATCGGTGGGGGCAGGACGGCCGGGGCCTTCGAGGCCGCTTCAGATTGATCTAAGTGATCTCAATTTCGCACTGTTCGCGCTCACGTCAGCGTTATGGCCAGCAATTCCAGTCCATCCATACATGCGCAAAGTGGGACCGAGATGGATAGCAGCGCATCCGTGCCAAAAGATCCTTGAGGCCGGTCATCATGGATCACTAGGGTGACCACCACTGGATGCTTAAAAAACGTGGGTGGGGGCAATGAGTCATAACGCAGATGGATCCGATCCCAATGTTGCAGTGCCGCCGACTCTCAAAGTTCCTAGACCGGATGAACAGGCAATCACTGATGAAATGACAATCCTGCGCGGTTGGCTCACCTACCTGAGGGGTAGCGCACTTCATAAGGTCGACGGCCTAAGCGAAGACGAGTTGCGTTGGAAGCCCACACAGACCTCCAATTCACTGGGCGGGATCCTTATGCACCTTGGATTCTCGGAACGACTTTGGCTCCGTGTAGTGATCGACGATGAACAAATGGATATGGACTGGACTGCCGACCGTTACGCACCAACATTTGTCGTTCCTGAAGGTTGGACACTGAAAGACGTTATTGATTTTTATCAAACCGAAACAGCGCTTGCCGATCGCGTCCTAGACAAAGCCGAATCACTTGACCAGCGCTCAAAAGCCGCCATGCGTCCCACGTCACTTCGTTGGGCACTGACGCATCTTGTTGAAGAAGTCGCGCGCCACTGTGGACACATGGACATCACCCGAGAACTTATTGACGGATCAACAGGTCGCTAAAGCAGGTACCCATGGGACTGGCGCAAGATGGCAGATTTGCAAATTTCAATATGAACGACATGAGAATGTGACTAAATTTGATGCCCGAAGAAATCTATGTTCATCCCAATGAACGCATGAACGGGACTTCCGTCGATCGCGACGGTGATTTGAGTACGTCATTCGGTCAAAACGCAGATATCTACGATGCGTATCGCCCAAATTACGCATCGGAAGCAATCGATCTCATCGCTTCTAGAGGGCATCGCATGGTGCTGGACGTTGGATGCGGCACTGGCATTCTGGGCAAACAGTTGTCGATGCATGGAGTTTCGGTCTTAGGTGTTGAGCCAGATGAGCGAATGGCGTCAACGGCGAGAGTGAACGGCCTCTCAGTTGAGGTCAGCCGCTTTGAGGACTGGGACTCGGAGGGACGGTTATTCGACGCAGTCGTATCTGGTCAAGCGTGGCATTGGGTTGATCCGTCGCAAGGGCAAGAAAAACTCACCAGAGTGCTTCGACCACAAGGCGAGGTATTTCTAGTCTGGAACATCGGATCCATGCAGGTTGGTGTGATGAATTCCCTTGACCACATTTATCGCGAGCATGGTCTCGAACATCTGGATGCTTTTTCAGTCATTTTGGGCCGCGGTGAAACCTCTCGTTTTGAATCTTGCTTTGAGAGTTTGCGTGCTGACCCTGCCTTCAAATCAGTCTTGAAAAACGAATGGGTTTGGCGGCGCGACTATTCGACTGACGAATGGCTTATGCACCTTCTGACTCACCCTGAACATGGTGCACTTGGCGCCGTTGAAAGGCAGAGCTTGTTTGCAGACCTACGAACATCAATTGATGAATTGCACGCTGGAAAAGTACAAATGGAATACAAGACATTGGTCATTTGGGCAGGCATGTTTTAGGGCAACGAATTCAGCCGACAGATCTCAATTCTTGATGGCGGTTGAACGCCTAACAATCAGAGTATTTGCCTAAAGCAAAGCCCATCGGTTACCGTCTTCATCATCAAGCACGTCACCAATACGAGTAAAACACCTTGGTAATACTAGGTAATTCACGTTGGTACTACTAGCCAAGTGCCGCTTGCTAGGGGTCGGGACGAACCCGACTCTTAATCAGCGGGTTGGGGGTTCAAGTCCCTCGCGGCGCACCACGTTGAACTGTGAAAACCTCACCCAATTGGGTGGGGTTTTGTGGTTACTGCTCTTCACGCCGCACCCTGGACCCCTGGCAACTCCCAACCATGCTCACGCCCTACTCGAGTCAATACAATGAGCCGGTGAGCGCGACCATTCACCGAACCACAGGTGCCCTGCGCCTGCTTCGGGCAGCAGCCCTCACCTCAGCCATGCTCATATTGACGGCCGTGGCGCATACCCAGGCTCACGGAGATCTACCAAGCACCGGCAGCCTGCTGGTACTTACTCCGCTGGTCTTTGCCCTCAGCGCTCTTCTGCTTGGCCGCCAGCGTGGATACTCAATGGTCATCGCCTTCAGTATTGGCACCCAGGCCTTGCTCCATGTGCTTCTGACCGTCGGTGCAGGCCATGGATCTCACCATGCATCTCTCATGCCGTCGGTATCGATGATCCTTGCTCACGCGGGGGCTGCTGTCGTGATAGCAATAGCGCTCGCTCATGCAGATGCACTTCTGCATCGGTGGATGGAAATCGTGCGGACAGCACTGTTCTCGCACTTTTCTCTCGCTCTGCCTGTACGACCTGCGGGTGCACGATGGTTTACCCAAAGCCCAACCTTGCTCGTTCTGCAAGATCTCGACCACGCAATTCATCGCCGTGGCCCTCCATCAGTGATCTGAAACTCATTCGCGTCTGCGCCCAAGCGCCGGCGCTTCATTTGAATTTT
>CAEZVB010000029.1_pt1 | contig 14529 bp, 11 predicted proteins | sample 7264631 | NCBI WGS metagenome assembly CAEZVB01 (sample SAMEA6813846, study PRJEB35770) | uncultured Actinomycetes bacterium | biome: Freshwater; feature: Freshwater reservoir; material: water | place: Czech Republic | collected 2017-05-23 | depth 0.5m m | reverse complement strand
GTGACCAGGCTTGAGAAAAGGTTCCAGGTGACCATGCCGGTGAACAGATAGGCCGCGTAGGAGGTCTTTTCGTTCCCCATTGGCGGTGCCTGGACCCGGAAGACGATGCTGAACACGGCCGCAAAAATGACCAGTGTGGCCAGTGGCTGTACGAGGGACCAGGCCCAACCCAGCATGCTGGCGCGGTAGCGAGTGGCGAAATCTCGGTTGGCAAAGGCCCAAATCAGGGCATGTTGCTTCTTTAGGGCGGTCAGCACGTGGCTTGCCCCCTTGCGCCCTCATGAGGCGCGATCAACAACATGCCCCAATGCTAACGATTTGGCACTGAGGGGCTGCGCTCCCACGATGAGCAGGGATAAAGCCCTTATGCGAAGTAATCTGTGTTCAAACCATCAAGGAGGTTTGAATGTTGAATTCTGCGCGCCGCTCGCGTACGACCCGCCGTGTTGCCATTGCAGCATTGGCACTTGGAATTGCCGCCGGAACCACTCTTGTTGTGGGCACTGGCGCACAGGCCGCATCCAAGGGTGGCATTTACGCCCCTAACGGCATGGTCGGCGTTCCGGAACAAATTCAGGTTCAGGTGTCTGGCCTTAACGGACAGACCATCACCCTTGGCCTTTCATCTGGTGCCAACGCAACCACGATCAATGCTGTCGTAGGAGCCAATGGCTGGGCGACCGCCACCTGGACTCCAACGGCTGCAGGCGCTTGGACCATCAACGCACTTGGCTCAGCGCTGTCTGCAGGAACAACCACAATCACTGTTGCCCCAGTGCCTACCTACACCGTGCTTATGGCTCAGCAGGCAGTTCAGCAATATGTCTCAAACACCTTGCAGGGTGCAGTCGTTGCACCAATTGGCAATATCGCACCAACTGGTCAGGTCTATCTCGCAACTGCAGGTGGCAACGGCATTACGACCCAGCCAATCTCTGGTAACTACGGCACTTCAACTGCGACCGTTGGCCTGCCATGGACGCCGGGCACTGGTGGCGCACAGGCGCTGGTGGCCACATTCCAACCAAGTAACGGAAACTTCACGTCATCGACAAGTCCGATCTCGCAACCATTCGTAACGACGGCGAATACCACTGTTGCACTTCGTTGGCCAGCAAATCTCTATGCGGGCACGGCAACAGTGCTTCAGGCTGTACTTGGTGCCGGTATCCCTAATGGCTCAGTTGCCTTCTCTATGGATGGAACTGGCATTAGTGGTTCCATCCCGACCGTCAATGGCGTTGCTACCTACCAGTGGACACCACCAACCACAGGTATTCACACCATCGCAGTGACCTACACCGGAAACCCAGTTCCTGGCCAAGCTGGTCAAGCAAGTGGAGCGAATTCACAAACAGTGAACATCCAAGGATCACTTCCTGCAGACAACATCGTTGTTGATCCACCTTCACAGCCCGTATGGCAGATCGCTTCGCCAATCGTGATGACTGCTGGTCAGTCCGTCACTCTTGCTGCCACAACCACTTCAAACACCACTGTGTTGTTCAGTGAGCAAGGCCCTTGCGTGATTAATGGTTCAGTGTTGACTGCTCTCAGTGCAGGTCAGTGCCAAGTCACTGCTTTCACTGCAGGCAATGCGCAGTTGAAGCCAGGTAGCGAGACGTACACGATCTCTGTGAACGCTGCTCCAAAGAAGAAGAAGTAACTTTCGTTAGAAGTGTCGGGGTAGGAGTGAACTCCTACCCCGACTTTCTTTTTGCACTAAATCAGTTACTGTCGCCTTCAATAAAGGAGAACTGATGTTTAAAAAAGCTTCCCTCGGTGCTGCAGCAATAGCAGTTGCTGCTTCAACGGTGGTGCTTGCCGTGCCGGCAACGAGTGCTCCTCGAGTCTCGCCTGCCCCTTACGCAGCAACCGCTAATGCAATGGTCGGCGTCGCACAGCCGCTGAACGTGTTTGTACCTAAGGCTGGTTCTACGTCAGTCACTTTCACTGTCTCCTCGGGTCCAGCTGCAATTGTGTTATCAATCTCTTTGAATAGTGCTGGCTTTGGCGCAACCTCGTGGACTCCAACAACGAGTGGTATTTGGACGATCACTGGAACAGGTGCTGCAGCTTCTGTTTCTACACAGGTTCCCGTTCTTGCAGCTGCAACATCAATTTCGGTGAATACTCCAAATCAATTGCAGTTCAACGTTGAGTCAAATCTGACAACGGCCTATGTGCGCGCGTTGGCTGGCAGCGTTCGCCCGCAAGGTTCGGTTACATTGCGGAAGTACTTAGTTGGTACTACCGGTCCGGTACTCGGCACAGGCTGGTTGCAACCAACCAGTGATCCACTGGTTTCCGTAGCCAACATTCCTTGGACTCCCGATGCATATGGTGCTTACCCAGTTTTTGGTACGTACAACCAGCAAACTCCTGCCTTTGCTCCGTCTGTGAGCTCTGTTCAACAACCAGAGATTGTTGGTTATGCGCCAATGGTTTCTTATCGTTTCGCGCCCGCACTTCGGGTGGGTCAAACGTCAACCATTAACGCGGTGCTCGGTGCCGGAATTGTTGAAGGCAGCGTTGGATTTCTCTTCGACGGTGTAGGAATTCGTGGATCAGTACCAACAGTGAATGGTGTGGCTTCAATGACCTGGACTCCACCAACAGAGGGTTTGCATTTCTTACGCGCTGAATTCACCGGCAATAACCCCGGCTACAGCAATGTTTCAACCCAGCAGATCAAAGTCCTGCCAGCATTAGTCACTGATCAGATCACTACGACAGTTGGAGCGACAACGCTTTCGCCAAGTTCACCGTTTGCGATGGCTCGTACAACAAGTCAGGTTGTGAGTGGCGTTGCAACTTCAGGGTCGCCTGTGTTGTTCAGTGTTGATGGCCCATGCGTGATCGCTGGATCGCGACTCAATGCCATCGGTAAGGGTTCATGCACACTGACGGCTACATCTTTTGGTAGCACCACTTCAATTGGAACGACAGTGCGTTACCCAATCACCGTGGGTGATGTTGCTGCGAACTAGTTCGCTCCGCGGCCTTTGATCTTGCGCAGCGGCGCAGTGACCTTCCACGAGCGCGTGCTCTGAATGAAGTCGAGCTCTTGACGCATCGCTTCAGCAGCTGACTTGTGGGCGAGCACTTCTGCGGTGAGATCATCGGCCTTGAGTACGACGAAGGAGCGAATGCCCATGAAGCCTTCGATGGAATTCGTGGCATCGGTAACTGTCAGGCTTACTTGAGCTGAATCTCCGGCTCGGCCATCACCCAGAGGCAGTTTGATCACTGAACCGAGGTACACCTCTTCTTTGACTGGTCCGCCTGGGCCAATGGCATCAATGGTGACCACACCTGGCATGGATCGAGTTGAAATCAACAGCGCAAGCGGACCAGCAACAGGGCGCTCAATGCGGAAGTCAGCACGCTTGCCTGGGCGAAGCTCATTTCCCCACACCTGAGGTGAACCGAAGGTGCCAATCACTGCGGCGTCCACGATTTCGAAATCGCGCTCACCACGAGGCTGGCGCAGCATTGGGGTTAAGCCCTCACTCTGAAGATGCTCAAGCACCTGATCGGCGTAGCCAGAGTCGGGCGCAGGTGAGCCCACGCTGAGCATGTATTCACGACCGAGTTCGATTGCGGGAACCATGAGTGGCCTGCTTCCTACAGCTTGCGCTGCTGCAATTTCTTGATTGATCACATCGGCAATTTTTGCCCACGTAATCGGTGGTGTGGTGTCTGAAGTAATGCGTGCTTCGAGTTGCGCGCGGTTTTCTTTGTTGAGTACGGCCTCAAGCGCGTGGATGAAGGCAGCCTGATTGTCAGTCTCGAAATAGACCGCGAGATCTCTTCCTGCTTCGCGAAGGGAAGAGTTGTCGGCAACAACGGGAACTTTGCCAAAGGCAATGCTCTCCGAAACAGGCAAGCCCCAACCCTCGTAATTCGACGGGTAGATCGTAAATTCTGAGCCCGCATAAAAGTCGGCCAGCTCTGCATCGCTCACGCTAGTGCTGAGCACGCTGATCTTGCCGTCAAGACCGTGGCTGGTGACATACGAGGTGAGAAATTCCGTTGAGTGCCAACCTAAACGGCCCACACACACTAAATCAGGCACATTCTCTGCACCGTGGGTTTCGATGAGTTCCCGCCATGCGTTGAACGCAAGGATGTGATTCTTGCGTGATTCAACTGTGCCCACGAAGAGCACGTAATCCCTGGGCCATGGATTGGTGTTTGCGTGCTGCGCGTCGAAACTTTCTGGAGTCAAACCACATGGCAAACCAGTGGCAGCACCTGGCACAACTTCATAGCCATGCGATGTTGCATAAGTTTCAAAATCTCGACGACTTGAGTATGAGATTGCTGGAACACGGCTGGCTGTCTGACAAATCAAATTGAGGTAGCGCTCAAATAACTTGTTCACTGCTGCGGTGTGACCGGTCTGTAGCACTGGTGTGAGGTCATACAGAAGATCAACGAGCGTTGCCCCTTGGGCATGCGCATCTCGCGCTGCCAACATCAGTGCGTCGTTGATCCACAATGCACCAAGGAAGAGCAAGACATCGCCCTGGTTGATCTTGACCGCAGTGGCAGTGGCGGCTCGGTTCAGTGCACCCGTGGCTACCGCGGCGAGCTCGTCACGGCTGGCATCGCTGCCAGCTCGGGCTCCTCGGTGAATGAGTACGTGATGCTCGGTATGACTCAGTTGCACAAATACCCCGCGGCCACGATCAAGGATCACGGCTTGGGCGGCTGATTCTGAGTGACCTTCAAGAAATGGAGTGGTCTCGGCGATCACGCGCTGGACGCCAGATACGGATTCGCTGCGCTGGAGGAATTCGACGAGGTCAGTGACGTCGATCAACAGGGCGGACACCTCAAAGAGCCTAGTGGGAATGCTCCTTGTGCCCACGCCCTATTCACGGTGGTGTGGGCTGTGGATAGTCGTTTGATCACTGCTGCCTTGTCGGCTGACACTGGCGGTTTTACAGTCAAAGGAGCAGTGAGCCATGCCAAATATTTACTTCTCTCTCGATCTGATTTAGAATGCATGAGTTCTATTCCGAGGGCAGTGAATCACGATGGACGGTAGTTGTCGTACTCGAGGTCGCTATCTGGATTGAGTCTCTTGATCGCTCCACTTTTGATCGAATTGATGACGCGATCGAGGCACTGAGTGAATTCGGGCCAACTCTGGGTAGGCCGCTGGTTGACCGGATACATGGAAGCAAGTTCGCAAACATGAAGGAGTTACGGACTGGCAACTTTCGAATTCTGTTCGCCTTCGACCCGGCACGCAATGCGGTACTGCTCCTGGCCGGGGACAAGCAGGGTGAATGGAACAACTGGTATCGAAAGGCAATTCCCATCGCCGATCAAAGATTTGAAGACTGGCTACACGCACGAGAGGAAGAACGACCATGACTGAGTGGGTTCGTTGGGAGGATGTTAAGAAGAAGCGGCCTCGTACGCCCGAACAAGAGGAATCCGGTCGTCGCGCAATTCAAAACCTCATTACTGGATATGAGCTTGCCCAACTTCGCAAATCCAAGAAACTCACTCAGGTTCAGGTCGCAAAGGTCATGGGCGTTTCACAGCGCAGAGTTTCAGCAATTGAACGTGGAGAAATCGATCGTTCGGAAATCACGACGTTACGTGCCTACATCACAGCACTTGGCGGGCAAATCCGAATCCTCGCCGACTTCGGCGAAGAGTCAACGCAGATTGCATGATCGGTACCTACGCTTCATTCACCATGACACGTACTCGCGCACGTTTTGCTCTCACTGAGATCACCCTGGTCTTGGCGGTTTGGGCGGTTGTGATGTGGGGCGTCGGGGCCAAATGGTGGACTGGCTTTAATTCCCCTGACTCTCAATTCTCAGCAACCTTGGCCATCTTTGGCCATTCGGTGAACGACCGAGCGCTCGATGGTTCCTATTACTGGACTCGACTTGGGTACCTGGCTCCCGTGCATGGCCTAATCAAGATGTTTGGCATCTGGGCCGGCTTTGCCATCTGGCGGGGTCTGTTGTTGTTGCTTGTCGTAGGCGCGGTCTATTGGCTTGCTCGCCGTGTAACTGGCCGAGCACTGGCGGTGGCCCTGGCCTTCTTTGTTGGCCTCAACACAATGGTGCTCAGCTATTTGGGCAATACCTACGCCACTGGGGCAGCCATGGCAGCAACATTCGTGTTGATCGCTCTTGGTGCATCGCGATTGCGAGCGGTTCCCGGCCGCGGGTATCACCTAACTCAACCAATGCTCGTGGGATTGGTGTTCGGCTGGCTCGTGATGCTCAATCCCTATAACGCCATGCTCGCAGGATTCCTGTGGCTAGGAATCCGACTCGTTGCGTGGTGGGTAGATCGCGTGAACGTACTCGCGCTTCTTCGCGAATTGCTTTGGATTGTTCTTGGCTTTGCTGTTTCCTTGAGTGCCTTTTTGTTACTCGGGCACAAGATGTTTCCGGGCCTTGATTGGTTTGGCACGTACCGATCCTGGAACGCAAAACTTGATTACGCATCGTTCATTAGCGATCCACATATCTGGACACGCGATGTTGCGTTCTTGGTATTGCTGCTTTCAGTGATCGTTTCCGGCTTCGCACTTGTGTTTGTTCGCAATCGTTGGACTGCAACGGCACTGATGCTGGCACTGGTGAATATCGCCTTCACTCTTGGCTACATGCAGCTCATCCCAGGCCCCTGGATTGAAGCCCCGCACTACGCAGCAATGTGTTGGCCAGGCGCTCTCACAGCAATCGTGATTGCTATTGCTTGCGTTTTTGGTCAGCGACAGGTGTCACTTGCCGGATGGCTCTTCATCCCATTCTTGATCGTGTTCATGCTCTGGGCAGGCAATTCGAATCGCATCTTCGACATGAGCACTGGGCTTTCAATTGTGTTGTTGACCTCCGCTGTGGTGTTTGTGACGCTGATGCTCTGCGCAACCCGAGGATCACTCGTTGGTTGGCTTGCTGTGATGCTTGCGCTCATCGTGATGGGTCTGGCTTCGCAGTTCTTGCAAAATGGTCGAGGAAACCTAGGAATTTATGGGCAGTACCCAATGAATGCTGCGTATTTTGATTACCAAGTTGAAGATCTGATGCGATCCAATGTTGCAGCGCAAGAGTTTGTGTTGTCACACACTTCGCCTACTGATCGCATCGCCACGTGGACCGATCCTGATCGATTGACCAGCACAATTGCTGCCATGCAGCTCTGGGGCAAGTACAACAACGTTGCTGAAGGTGCGGTGCTTTCTGTTGATGGCGCCAATGAACTTCAACAATTGCTACGCCCAACAGTGCTTGCGCTATATGCACCATCGCAAGCACAGATTGATACGTTCTTCGCGTCGATTCCGGCAGCTCTTGCACCTACACCTTTGGAATGCACCACAGTGCCTTACTTAGGAATTGGTTCGCCAACGGCTTCGGTTTGCGTCACACATTTGCGTGGGTTGTAGCTCGTAACCTGTCTGTTCTAGTGACTAGCGGCTGGCGATGTACAGCGGCACGAGGTCATAGATGCGCTTGATGGTGCGAGGCAACTTCTTGAAGTGCCCCCCAAGCCAACCGGCTTTGCTGGATTGCTGGTTCGCGGTATCAAGGCCTACTTGCTGGGCTGCAGTGATTCGGTAGTCGATCACCGGTGTGGAGTCGATGACTAAGCCGCGGTGAGCCGTTGCTGCCAAACTCCACCAACGATCATGCAACCAACCCTTTGGCACATCAAAATTATGGAACTTCTCCGGCTTGATGGCACTTGCACCGCCGGTGGCAACAGAATGCTTGAGTACGTAACTGAATTGCTGAGTGGTGCGTAGCCCATTGAAGTTAACTGGCACGGGGAATGAGCTTCGCAGGGTAGCTGGCATCGCCGTGTGTTCCATTGATGATTCGCCATCACTCTTGATCACGCCATCGGCTGCCACCATTACTGCAGTGGGGTGTTCTTCAAAGCTCTTCACGTGTTGAGCGATGCGATGTTCATGCCAAATGTCATCGTGATCACCGAGAACAACAATCTCCGCGCCATTGCTTTGCGCGGCTTTCACACCTTGCATGAAGTTTTGGGCGATACGCGTGTGAAGATCGTCAGCTTCAGTAGTAGCCGGGTGAATCACGTACCGGATACCTGAACTCAGAAGCTGTTCACGAGCGATCTGAATAGTGTTGTCAGCAGAATGATCATCAAACACGGCAATGAAGTCAGGAAACTGGGTTTGGCGCTTGACGCTTTCAAGAGTCTCGGCGATGAAATGCGCGGAGTTGTGCGTCACGATGACGGCTGCGACGCTCATTTCTTGTTGCCTTTGCTCTTCTGTTTATTGCTCTGCTTGCTTGCGTAGAGCTTTTTGATGAGCGCTTCATACTGATCGGTGACCTGATCCCATTGGTAATGCTCAAGAATTCGCTGTTGGCTCTTAGCTTTGACGTCTGCGAGTTCTTGATCTTTACTTCCGGTGGCAATCTCATTGAATAACGCAGTGAGTGCGTCAGCGTCAGCCCAGAACAGTGCTTGGTTATTGGTCACTTCGCGATTGAACTCAACCTCGTATGCCAACACCGCAGCGCCTGCGCCCATCGCGCGCAGCAAACTCGGGTTGGTGCCACCAACGCTATGACCATGGATGTAGGTGGTGGCATTTCCATAGAGCTGGTCAAGAAGTTCTTGGTCATAGATGCCGCCGGTGAAGTGAATGCGCGGATCATTGGCTGCTGCGCCATGCACAGCATCCACGTACCACTGGGAATAGGGAGCGCTGCCAACAACCACGAGCGGTTTCGTTTCATTGCTGGCCTTATATGCATGCACCGCTTCCAGCACATGGTTTTCTGGTTCAAAGCGAGCTACCACCAGGTGGTAGTTGCCTTGCTCAAGACCAAGTTCATGTAAGCGAGTGCTTTCCGGGTGCATCACAGGAGCGCCATAGGCAATCACTAAGCACTCGCGTCCGTAGCCCGCCTTTACATGGTCGGCGATGGCTTGCGCATCCGCAATCACTTCTTGGCCTTGCTTCACTGAAGCGTCTTCGGCCCACTTGTAGTACTTCGCTCCCGCGCCGCGCCATTTCTCGCGCTTGGATTCCAAACCATCAAGGTGGATAGCGGTAGGAATTTTCGCAAGCTTGAGTGGACGAAGCAGCGGGGCGTTGCCAGCATTCAGCAGCAGCACCACATCCGGGCGATCTTTGATAATTGCGTGGGCTGTGCTGAAGGTGGTGTGGCTCAAGGTTTCAGTGAAGCGATGCTTAATCGCCGGAAGATTCACCAGGTGCATGCCGAGGTATTCGGTCTGCTTTTGCCCAGGGTTTCGGCAATACACCGTTACTTCATATCCGCGGGTAACCAGGCGCTTGCCGATTTCTTCCACGGCCGTTTCGAATCCGCCATAGGTGGCTGGGACACCTCGGGTGCCCAGGATGGCGATTCGCATTGGGTCAGCGTACTTGGCTCTTCGTGGCAGCCACGGTTCCTGATCGCACTGGCGATAACCTTCACGGGTGCAGGTCAATGAGTTAGCAATCGAAGGCGTGTGGTCGTTCACCCCGCTTCAGCGCCCCGATGATCGCGGAGTCTTTCTTGAAGCCTTCAAGGCCGACATGCTTCGCACAGCCTCTGGCCATTCACTCGCACTCGAGCAGATGAATATCTCGGTTTCCAAACTCGGAACTGTGCGCGGCGTGCACTTTGCGCAAGTTCCTCCCGGTCAGGCCAAATATGTGCAGTGCTTCAGCGGCCGCATCTTGGACATCGTGGTCGATATCCGCGTGGGCTCACCAACCTTCGGTCTATGGGATGCCATTGAACTCAATGATGAGAATCGCATTGGGCTCTACATCTCTGAGGGTCTTGGTCATGCCTTCTGCGCACTCTCTGATTCTGTGACCGTTGGTTACCTGTGTTCCGAGCCTTATGCACCTGGCCGCGAGCATGGCATCCATCCACTTGATCCAGCCCTTGGCTTACCATTCCCTGAAGGAACGGCTGCATTGCTTTCTCCAAAGGATGCGGCGGCACCCACTTTGGCGCAGGCTGCTGAGCTTGGTCTCTTGCCTACATATGACGAGTGCAAGGACTACATCGTCAGTCTTGCGTGACGCTTTGTGATTCTTTCCACCGAATATTGATCTTCTGCACCACGATCCACAGTGCGTATACAACAAGCGAATACACAGGGATCTCGATGAGTCCCTTGAGTCGCGATGCTTCGGTATGGAATGGCCCCGCGGTTTCACCTTCAGCGGTCCAATAGCGGTTAGAAAAGGCAACCGGAATCGCGATCAAAATCCAAAAAGCCGCGAACCAGCCATACTTCATCATCAATTGTTTCGTGCCTCTCCAACCACGACTCCAAATAATGACCGCGGCACTTGCGAGAACAAGAAGTAAGTATCGCCAGCCAGAAAGCATGAACTCGTAGGTCGATTTCCAGAACACTCCCTCAATCATGTAGTTGCGGGTGGTTACAGAAACCGGTGTAAGTGCGTTTTCACTCGTGATTTTCACACTATCGATCATTCGTTGAACGGCTTCAACGGGGTGTTGCATCATGAAGTCATTGGCTGCCCGCGTCAGGCGATAGTTTTCTCTCAAGATCTCTTGCGTATTAAAGGCACTTGAAAATACTGGGCCATTTTCAAGAATGTTTTGTGGATATACAGTGTCTGGAGTCTCCGGAACCGACTTCGGATCAATCCACAGAGCACCTGAGCGGTGGTAACCAGTATGTGATGACACGTCGAATGTCGAAAACATGATTTGTGATCGCACTGGCCACACAAAAATTAGAGCTACAAGCATGATGTTGAGGCCCTGAATCCACCAGCTGCGATTCTTTGACATAAACCAAAAGGCAATCACCGCTATCGCCAAAATGACAAGAACGTGAATCTGAACAGCATTTCGGGAAAGCGATGCAATAAGTAACGCGGCGAAAAAGCCAGTTGCGTAGCCAAGTTTACGAGTCTTCAAGAAACGATAGAGAAGATAAAACGTCACAGCGATTGATGAAATTGCTAACGGAGTTGGTTCCAGCAGTGTCATTGTGATGATAGATGCTGGTGCGATCGCCCAAATGAACGATGCACCTAAAGCCCACCATCCGCTTTTTGTTAAATCACGAACCCAGAGGTAAACAACCGAAGTAACTACCCCAAAAAGAGCTGCGAAGAGCACATGTAAACGGCGGTCAACTTCGATCGGTGATGTTGATCCGCCACCTCGTGTGTCTATTTGCATAAACTGGAAACGTATGAAATCCATAAGTGGCGGATAAATATGGTCGTACCAGAGGGAACGAATGCCGAAAACATTCATGTCCCAAAGTGTCATGTTTTGCTGGCTGTTATTCGATGACATGTCGTGAATACGAAGACCATCAGGTAACCAGTCGGCATTACGGGACTGGAAAATTCGCTCGGCTACGTACAAACTCAAGGCTGCAACGAGTCCTACAACTAGTGGGGCAACCCACGCTGGGCGTGATTGCCAAAGCGAACGAATCTTCACCTGTGCCATGTCACTCCCCCTGGCTGATTGTGTAGCACTCAATTCTTTATGATTCCTCAATTGTGTTACGCAACCGCACCTGTCGGATTGAGATTCACGCCCGTGACCTTGCTCTTATCCAGCTTGAAGCCCGGCCCACTTGGCACTGCACCTGCCCACCAAGCCAGCGCCGTTTGTTGCAGCGCGTATTCCTCTTTGCCTAAGGCGTAGGAATCTTCAGCATTGCCGGTCGCATAAATCTTTCCTGAGTCATAACGCAATTGCATGCCGCGAGTGTCGCGAGCATGGTCGGCGAGGTATTGCGCGGCATTGGTGTCAGGAGCGGAATAGATCGCCGCGAATGAATCAACGCCAGTGAAGGTTGCTGGGCGTCGCGTACCCCACGAAACACCTTGCGGGTAATAAATCTGACCGCCCGGCTTATAGACGATTCCACCAGGAGCTGCATATGGAGGCGATGGGAAATCCACCACAGCTAATGAGCGGTAGATGATGTCAGCGTTTAAGAACACTGCTTCAGGAACTGGCTGCTTGGCTACACGCAACATACTTGCGGCCCACCAAAGGTTCTGCACATTTTGTTGGTAGTCCGGGTTAATGATGTTGTGATTGGTGATCGTGCCATCTTCGTTGGCGTTGGTGCCTGGCAATTCCTTTGAGATGTTGATCCCGTTGACCACATCGTTGTTTTTCAAATCGCTCGGACGTGCAAAGGCTGCGATGGAGAAACCGATCAGCGCCTTGCGCCAAGTTTCCTTCTTCTTTGAACTTGGCATCATCGCTTGCGCAAGCGCAAGCGAAGTCAGATCCCATGACACTTCATCAGACTTTGAATTGCCCTTTGAGTATTCAACACCGTCACGGTTTTTGTAGTAGTGCGGACCGCGGGCAGCAACTGCATCTGCTTCGTGATCAATCATCGCCGCGACATATGCCTTTTCCTGACGACTCAAACTTGGCCAGATCATCCAGGCAGCTTGCGCGGTCGTGGTCGCCCAAAGCGCCGACTGCCACGTGGTTCCCCAACCACCAGGGGTCAAAGCATTGTGCTGACAAGCAATCGATCGAATCTGCCATTTCGTATAGGCCATGAGCTGGGCCCTCGTGATGTTCTGAACTTTCTTCCAGTTCGTCGTGCTCAACATGATCGCGCCTGCAAGGGCAACGTTGGCCGAACGTCGCACAGATTCCTCAATAGTTTTATGCACATTCAGTACGTCGTAATACGGGTAGGCAACTTGAGTATTCAATCGCTTCGTGAGGTCGTTCGTGATCGCGTAACGCAACCCATCTTGCACCGTGGCCAAAATTTCAGGCATGCCCTGCTGCTTTACGTTGCCTTTGAGTTTTGCCGGCGGAACAACTTTTGCTGCGAGTTCTAACGCACGCTTTTCTGATGTGGGGGTTGCTGTTGGGCAACTTTCAATACCAGTTGCTCGTGTTCCAACAAGGGCGGTGAACCCACTGGCAACTGGGAATTCAACTTTTGATGTTTTCATGAGCTTTTTGAGTGACTTACTAAAGATCCACGTGGTGTTGTTACGCACCACACCTGGCGAATCACTGCCATCGGCATTCCAGTCACCAACAACCGGGATATCCGTAGATAACCCGAATGCGAAATTCACTAATGCGTAGTTCTCGTCTTTATGAATCTCCAAGGTTGCACCTGGATCAAGCGCAATGTCTTTCTTCTTCGTCACTCCCGGCACCTTGAGGGTCCAAGTGCCATCGACGTGCACCACGCCAAGGTCGTCAACACCATCGCCATTCCAGTCACCCACCACTGGCTTATCGCCTTGGGTTCCGAACTGCACGGTTTGGGCTTTGTCGCCGTTGAGTTGCCACAGCCACGTGCCATTGCGGAAGAAACCAACATCAGGAATGCGGTCTTTCGTCAGGTTTCCGACCAGTGGAATATCACCTGGCTGACCAGCGAAGCTCGCCACAGCTTTCCATGCTGGGGTTTTGCCGATCACTGTGTCAGTTGCGTACCAAACCTCCGAGTCATAACGGCCTGGTGTTGCAATGCCATCACCATTCCAATCAGCCATCAAAGGTGTGCCACTTGATGTTGCTGCTGTTGAATGAATTGATGCCGCTCGCATATTTGGACTCGAGCCCACAACGAACGCGCCCGTTCCCAGGTTGCCTGCGGCTGGCACCGACACGATGTTCTTACGAATTACATATTTACTGACCAACTGCGGTGTTGGTAATCCCGGAGCTGGAAGGACCTTTGTCGGGGCCGCATCCGCAGGAGCAAGGGTCAGCACTAACGCAGCTGCCGTAGTAACGGCTACCGCGCTGAAGGCGCCACCAGAGAATTTCTTCTTGCGGCTGTTCTTTTTGATCATTACAGGTGGCACTCCTGGCACAGCAAGGAGGAGCGCATTGGCACTTTCACGAGCGTGACTTGGTTCGGTAACTGACGTTCCAGGGTCTGCAATTGTTGACCGCTGATTCCACGGAACCACATCAACGCAAGATGTTGGTTTGGATGACTTGCAAGGAAATCAAATACATATTGCTGCGCTGCTGCTTCATACGGGAATGGCGGCAGACTTAAATAGAAAGTCTGTTGTTCTTTACTCATCACGCCGCTCAAACTGGCCAACCAAAGGTTCGGCAAGGTTCCTGCGCCATCCCACATCAACGGCATTTTCTCTGGGTAAGGCTTGGCTGCTTCTGCTGAATTCACAATGGCTTCGCCAACGAGTGAATTCTCCACACTTTCGGTGCGCTTCTTTGAGGCCTGCAGGCCAGGGTTGCCACTGGTCACGATGAATCCACCGGCAAGCACGATTGCGATGAGTGTTGCGAGCACAGTTCTGGCTGCCGTGGTCTTTGCAAATTTTAGGGTGATCGCTGTTGCGCCAATTGCGATAATCGCTGCAAAGAGCGGCGCAGCAAACAGCAAAATCGCATACAAGGTTTTAAGAACGTAATAGCTCTCCAGCCATCCCTTACCGGCAGCCACTGCCCCAGCAATCGCAATAAACAAGAACGGCAACACTGCAAGGGTTGAGCCTGCAGCAGCAACGGCCGT
>CAEZVB010000026.1_pt1 | contig 15654 bp, 11 predicted proteins | sample 7264631 | NCBI WGS metagenome assembly CAEZVB01 (sample SAMEA6813846, study PRJEB35770) | uncultured Actinomycetes bacterium | biome: Freshwater; feature: Freshwater reservoir; material: water | place: Czech Republic | collected 2017-05-23 | depth 0.5m m | reverse complement strand
ATTCCACCTTCAGTGCCGCCTGACTTACCTGATGTGCGTGCAAGACCTTCATTGCTATTCACGATTTCATCTTGCGCATCGCTGCCACGCACGGCTGCAAGCCCGAACCCATCGCCAACCTCAACACCCTTGATGGCCTGAATGCCCATCAGTGCAGCAGCAAGACGGGCATCAAGTCGACGATCCCAATGCACATGACTGCCAAGGCCTGGTGGCAAATTCGTAGCGAGTACCTCAACGACACCACCGAGAGTGTCGCCGTCACGATGTGCCGCGCTCACTTCCTCTTCCATTGCTTTTGCTGCTGCTGCATCAAAACATCGCGCAGGGTCTTCGTCAATCAATGCAAGATCACTGAATGTTGGAACCTTGCCCTCTGGCGAAGCCACCGATCCGATGCGCACTACGTGCGAAAACACTTCTGTACCGCAAACCTGACGCAAAAACGCCTTTGCAACTGCACCCAGCGCTACCCGAGCTGCAGTTTCGCGGGCACTCGCGCGTTCAAGAATTGGACGTGCATCAGTGAATCCGTACTTTTGCATGCCCACGAGATCGGCATGACCTGGGCGAGGGCGAGTAAGCGGTGCATTGCGGGCAAGATTTGCGAGTTCATCAGCATCGACTGGATCCGGTGACATGACGACCTGCCATTTCGGCCATTCAGTATTGCCAACTTCAATAGCAATCGGGCCACCAAGGCTCAAACCATGACGAATTCCGCCCATGATGCTGACTTCGTCTTTTTCAAACTTCATGCGGGCGCCGCGACCTACTCCGAGGCGACGGCGCTGGAGCTCAACTGAGATGTCATCGGAGGTCACTTGAATACCGGCTGGGAGCCCTTCAACGATCGCTACGAGCGCGGGGCCGTGCGACTCACCTGCTGTTAACCAACGAACCATGGCCTAATCCTGTCAGATGTCCGACATGCACCCTCAATCGGACGACACGGGAAGGCTGATCCGCATAGCCTCAACGGGGGCTAGTTGCCCCGTCATGAGGCGTACCTGCTCAGTGGCTTGCCATACAAGCATGTCTCGACCGCTGGCTATCCTCGAATTTGGCCATTGCGCAGCAAGAGGCGTTGGCCAAGGGTGATACGAGGCATCGAGGAGCGCGCCTGAAGCATGGTGTGCTGAATCTGCCCATAACTGCCCTGCTTCGCCTGGCAGAGTGCTGATCACCACAGGATGCAGCATCTGGGAATTTGATGGCTCCCAAGCGATGACCTGAGCAGTGAGATCGAAGGCTTGCGCTAGCTCCACCAACGCATGCGCTTGTTCTGAACGGCGTGCGGCGATGCTCACTTCTCTACAATTCAACTGCGCTAAGGCCGCGATGGCACTTCTTGCGGTAGCGCCAGCTCCAAGAAGTAATGCAGATTCCACGCCTGACACGATCCCCACATCAGCCAAGGACTTCACGATTCCGAACACGTCGGTGTTGGTTCCATGCCATCCATCACCTGTGGGCAACAAGGTATTAATCGAGCGAATCCTCATTGCCACGTCGTCAACTGAACTCGTAACTTCGAAGGCCACTTCCTTCAGCGGCATCGTCAGTGAAAGCCCAACCCAGGTGTCATCGAGCGAGTCAACAAACGGCGACAACTGCTTTTCAGACACGTCAAAAGCGTTGTAACGCCAGTCCAAGCCAAGTGCTGCGTATGCAGCGCGATGAAGTACTGGGCTTAATGAATGACTAATCGGGGACCCAAGAACCGCCGCTTGTTTACCTTTGTTGTTAGCCATGATTCTTAAGGTAGGCCTGAAGTTCCGCTTTTGCCTTCAGGAACTTGCTGTATTTCTTGGCGAATTTTGTTTCACCCGTTTCTAAGTTTACGGTCACAAAATATACCCAAGGGCCCTGGGCTGGATTCAGCGCTGCACTTATTGCAGCAGTTCCGGGTGAATTGATCGGACCTGCAGGTAAACCCTTTCGTGTGTAAGTATTGTACGGCGTATCCTTTTGAAGCTCAGACGCGTTCAATGAAACTTTTGTAATTCCCAAACCGTAGGCAACGGAAGTGTCCAGCTGTAACGGCATACCCATCGCGAGTCTGTTGTAGATCACTCGAGCAATCTTTTTGTAATCAGTCGGATTGCCTTCTGCCTGAACAAGGGAAGCAATTGTCATCACTTCAAAAGGAGTCCTTCCCAATGCCGAAGACTTTGACTCCAGATCAAGCTCCTCACTTGCTCTGTTGAAACGCAAGAACAACATGCTGAGCGTCTTATCGGCGGTTTCATCTCCGGCAAGGTCATAGCTCGCTGGAAACAAGAATCCCTCTGCCTGATTATTCGCATAGGAAGGCAATCCCAATTGATTCGCATGATTTGCAGCGTCATTGAAATCACGCATTGAAATATTCGTTGCTTTACTTGCAGCCTCGAAACTCTGATCAATACGTAAACCCTCGGGCAGTACTAATCGACTCTGAGCCCGTGATTTTGGATCGAGCATGTAGGCAACTGCTTCTGCACCACTCATTTGCTTGAGCATCGAGTATTTTCCCGGACCGATGCTCTTTGATTTTGGGTCAGCGTTCGCCGCATTTATAAAAGCATCTGATGATGCAACCACACCAGCCTCAGTAAGCGCATCACCAATACCTGAAATTGAATCGCCTCGAACGACTACTACAACTGCACTACCTGAGCCCGGTCCAGGGTAATCAGAAGGACCTTTGGTCACGAAGTATGCGACCAGAATTGCAAGCACCGCGAGGACCGACACGATGAATACCTGACGCCTACGCATGTGTTTCATTGCGTTTCTTTCTTGCCGCTATCCAAGACGGATTGCAGTAGCACCACCGCAGAAGCGCTATCAATAGAAGCCCGGGAATTTTTTACCGTTCTTCCTGCCGCATGTAATCCACGTTGAGCTTGAACGGTGGTGAGTCGCTCATCAACCATACGGATTGGAATCGAGGTTTGTGCCTCGAGTTGTGTAGCCCAATCACGTGCCATTTGTGCGGAGGCACCTTCAGTTCCGTTCATCATTAACGGCAGACCGACGATAAGCTCAATAGCTTCATATTCATCAATAAGGCTATTTACCTGGGTGATACTGCTATCCCCGGCTGGAATTGCATCCAAAGGCGTAGCCAGGATTCCATGGAAATCTGACTTCGCAATCCCGATGCGCACGCTTCCCACGTCACATGCCAATCGCACGCCTTTGGGCATTATTAACTGTTGACCTTTGATGCAATGAACGCCTTGACTGCAACTACTGCAGCATCAACTCCATCAACGTTTGTGCCGCCACCCTGAGCCATGTCAGGCTTGCCGCCGCCACGACCATCTAGGGTTGCAAGTGCTGCCTTGAGCAGATCATTGGCGCCCACACCAAATTCGATCGCCTTTTCATTGGCCGTTGCAATCACCGAAACCTTGCCGTCAGCGATCAGCGTGCCGAACATGACGACAGGTAATTCAGGACGATTGCGTCCCTTCGCCTTCATCACAAGATCGCGCATTTCGCTAGCATCAATGCCATCAGGTGCTTGGAAGATCCAGCACCGTATTGGGCCAATGTCTTCACCGATCCCGATGATGTCATCAAGGTTTGCCGTGAGCTGAGCCTTTTTCACGCGATCCAAATCGCGCTCAGCAGCCTTAAGTGAATTGATGGTGCGCTCAATGCGCTCTGGAAGTTGATCTGCAGGAACCTTCAACATGTCGGTAAGGCGGCTCACCAGAATGTGCTCTTTCGCAAGGAACTGATACGCATCAGCACCAACAAGTGCCTCCACTCGACGCACGCCAGCACCGATAGAACCCTCACCAAGGAAGGTAACCACACCAAGCTGACCAGACCGTTGAGCGTGCGTTCCACCGCAAAGTTCGTGGGCCCAATCACCAACAGAAATCACGCGGACCGAATCGCCATATTTTTCGCCAAAGAGCGCCATCGCACCCATCTTGCGTGCCTCGTCTTGGGTCATGTTTTGCGCAGTTACTGCAAGATCTTCCAGCAACATGTGATTAACGCGTTCTTCCACTGTTTGCATGACATCCGCTGAAACGGGAGTTGGGCTTGGGAAGTCAAAGCGCAAACGCCCAGGTGCGTTCTCTGAACCCATTTGGGTGGCTGTGTCACCAAGTTCTTCACGGAAGGCCCGGTGAATCATGTGCGTTGCAGTGTGCGCGCGTGAAATCGCACGTCGGCGTTGAATATCAACATGAGCCTCGATCGTGAGACCTCGAGTGAACTCTCCACTCTTCACTTCGGCGCGATGAACGAACAAGCCAGGTACGGGAATCTGAACGTCATAGACATCAGCTACCGCACCGGTGTTCGTAATGATCCGACCACGATCGCCAAGCTGTCCGCCAGCTTCAGCGTAGAACGGTGAACGGTTCAAGATGATTTCAACATGTTCACCCTGTATTGCAACGGGAACTGTTGCACCTTCATGCACGAGTCCAATGATGGTCGCCTCTGAATCAACTTCGCTATAACCAATAAATTCGGTGCGACCGCCTTGTTCCAGGATTTCACGGTAGGCAGTGGTTGCAGTGAGGCCACTCTTGCGTTCGCGCGCATCAGCTTTGGCGCGTTCCCGTTGCTGACCCATGAGCGAACGGAAACCGTCTTCATCAACCTTGAGGCCTTGTTCAGCGGCCATTTCCAAGGTGAGATCAATAGGAAAGCCATAGGTGTCGTGCAAAGCAAATGCTTGTTCTCCAGAAACCGTGGTGCCACCGGTTGTGCGGATTCTTTCGGCCGCAGTGTCGAAGATGGTCGTACCAGCCTTCAACGTTTGAATGAAAACGCCTTCTTCAGCAACCGCGATTTGTCGAATGCGATTGGCCTCATCGTTGAGTTCCGGATACTGCGGAGCCATCGTGAGCACTGTTGCATCGATGAGTTCACCCATCGTTGGATCGGGTGCTCCAAGTAAACGCATGTTGCGAATCACTCGACGCATTAAACGGCGAAGGACATAGCCGCGGCCTTCGTTCCCGGGAAGCACACCATCACCGATGAGGAATGCGCAGGTGCGCGCATGGTCAGCAATAACACGCAGCGCAACATCAGACTTGTGATCTTTACCGTATTTCGCACCTGTGAGCTCGGCTGCTCGATCGAGAATACCTTTAGTGGTGTCGATCTCGTAAATATTGTCGACGCCCTGCAGAAGTGCGGCCATGCGCTCAAGACCCATACCCGTATCAATATTGCGTGCAGGCAAATCACCAATGATCGGGTAGCCCTCTTTACCGGGACCATCTCCACGAATGTTTTGCATGAACACGAGGTTCCACACTTCAAGGTAACGATCTTCATCGGCAACTGGGCCGCCATCGCGACCGTGATCGGGTCCGCGGTCATAATAAATTTCTGAACATGGACCACATGGCCCTGGAACACCCATGCTCCAGAAATTGTCTGCTTGGCCACGACGTTGAATGCGTTCGAGTGGAAGGCCGACTTTTCTATGCCAAATATCAATGGCTTCGTCATCATCAAGGTAGACGGTTGCCCAAAGCTTGTCTTCTGGGAATCCATAGCCACCATCACTCACAGGCTTGGTCAATAACTCCCATGCAAAGGGAATCGCTTCTTCTTTGAAATAGTCACCAAAGGAAAAGTTCCCGGCCATCTGGAAGAACGACGCATGTCGAGTGGTCTTTCCAACTTCCTCAATATCGAGGGTGCGCACCACCTTTTGCACACTTGTTGCTCGGGGGTATGGAGCTGGTGCCTCGCCGAGAAAGTACGGCTTGAAGGGAACCATTCCAGCATTGACGAAAAGCAGGGTCGGATCGTCGAGCAAGAGTGAGGCTGATGGAACGACTTGATGACCCCGGTCGGCGAAATACCGGAGGAAACGACTGCGAATCTCAGCAGAATCCAAGGTCATACTCCTTCGTCATCATGTGATCGTGCATGGTTGAGTTTTGCTTCCACCATGACACGGGCCGACTCAACGGTCGAAGCCGCGTTCATTGCCACTTGCTGAACGGTGAGGACAACTCCACGCTCGCGGGATTCTTCAACGAATCTCTCGCCACGCTTGTACGCATAGATGCCACCGGCAGCGCCAACAGCTACCCAAAACATCCTGCGCATCGTACTTCTCCTTGATCGGCGGACCCCAAGCCTAATGCTCGCCCTTACGTAACTCTTCAACCCTTTGAGCCACGCGACTCCAGGCGGCTTCAGCCCCATGTTGCGTAGGTCGGTAGTACTTCACTCCCCTAAGAACCTCGGGTAAATACTCCTGCTGGGCGACTCCCCCGGTTACATCATGGGGATACACGTACCCGACACCGTGGCCGTGATCTTTAGCCCCCGGATAGTGGGCATCTCGCAGCCACACTGGTACCGACCCGACTCGCCCACGCCGAACATCGTTCGTAGCTTCCATAATCCCGGTGACAATCGCATTTGATTTCGGCGCCAAAGCTGCATGCACGGTTGCATGAGCCAAAATTATCTGGGCCTCGGGCATCCCGACAATCGCGACTGACTGGGCTGCGGCTACTGTCGTTTGCAGAACAGATGGATCAGCCATTCCGATGTCCTCGCTGGCCAAAATCATCAAGCGTCGAGCTACAAATCGAGGATCTTCTCCGGCTTCGAGCATTCGCGCTAAATAGTGGAGAGCCGCATCTGGGTCACTTCCCCGAACGCTTTTGATGAATGCGCTAATAACGTCGTAGTGCTGATCCCCATCTTTGTCATAACGCAAAGCAACATGTTGAATCGCTTGCTCAACGTGTACTAATTGAATTTCCGTTGATTCATCAGTGTCCGCAGCGATAGCCGCAGCTTCAAGAGCTGTCAGCCCTCGCCTTGCATCGCCAATACTCAAATGCACTAAATCTGCTAACGCTTCTTGGGAAATCGAAAATTTGCCATCGAATCCACGCGCATCTGTCAAAGCTCTGTTCAGCACAATCGCAATCGCGTTGTCGTCTAATGACGCAAGAGTGACGACCAGACTTCGCGAAATCAGCGGAGATATAACCGAGAAACTTGGATTCTCTGTTGTAGCCGCAATCAAAGTGACCCAACCATTTTCTACCGCCGGCAACAAAGCATCTTGCTGACTTTTGCTAAATCTATGAACCTCATCGATGAACAGCACGGTGCCTTGCCCATTAACGCTTGCGCGCTTACGTGCTTGATCAATGACTTCTCGCACATCCTTAACACCCGACGTAACAGCGGAAAGTTCAGCGAACGCACGGCCGGAAGCCACCGACACTAAGGAAGCAAGCGTAGTTTTACCAGTTCCTGGCGGTCCCCAAAGGATGACCGAAATAGCCGAACCATTACCCGTTAACAGGTTATGAAGCGGCGTTCCTGCACTCAGAGCGGCTTCTTGACCAACAACATCATCGACGCTGTTTGGACGCATCCGAACTGCTAACGGCGCGAAAGTCTGCCCTTCGTCGAAGAGGGTCATTACCGTGAACTACGACTGCGGCGTTGCTGGCACGGCCTTTACAGGTGGGCCATCAATACCGGCTTCCTTGCGCTGCTGGGCAGTGATTGGCGTAGGTGCACTCGTAAGTGGATCTTGCCCACCACCAGTCTTTGGAAAAGCGATGACATCGCGTAGCGATGGTGCACCCGCCAGCAACATGCAAATGCGGTCCCACCCAAGGGCGATACCGCCGTGCGGAGGTGGGCCGAACTTGAACGCTTCAAGAAGGAAACCAAACTTGTCGTTTGCTTCTTCTTCACTCATGCCAAGTAGCGTAAATACGCGTTCTTGAACATCGGCTTGATGGATACGAATAGAACCGCCGCCAATTTCATTGCCATTACACACAATGTCGTATGCCCAAGCTAGCGCCTGATCAGGTGCTTCTTCGAACTTGTCCAGCCATTCGGTGTTTGGCGATGTGAACGGATGGTGCACTGCAGTCCAAGTGCCGTCATCTGTCATTTCAAACATTGGGGCGTCAATCACCCAGAGGAAGGACCATGTTCCCTCCTCGATGAGCTCAAGTCGCCGCGCGATTTCGTCACGCGTTGCACCCAAAAGTGGACGAGCATCATTTGGCTTACCGGCAGCGAAGAAAATGCAATCGCCGTTATTTGCTCCAGTTGCAGCCACAATCCCAGCGCGCTCTACATCACTAATATTCTTGGCAACCGGCCCACCGAGATCACCGTTGGCATCCACAGTTACATAGGCCAACCCCTTAGCACCGCGCTGCTTGGCCCACTCCTGCCATGCATCAAAGGCGCGTCGAGCTTGATCAGCGCCACCTGGCATGACAACAGCGCCGACATACTCAGACTGGAATACGCGGAACGGGGTGTCCTTGAAGAAATCAGTAAGTTCAACGAGTTCCATGCCGTAACGAAGGTCTGGCTTATCTGAACCAAAACGACGCATCGCTTCGTGATAGGTCATACGAGGAATATCACCGATGGTGTAGCCCAAGATGCCCTGCCAGAGTGAGCGAACAATTTCTTCACCCAGTTCAATGATGTCCTCTTGCTCAACAAAGGACATTTCAATATCGAGTTGTGTGAATTCAGGCTGACGATCGGCTCGGAAATCCTCGTCTCGGTAACAACGGGCGATTTGGAAGTACCGTTCCATGCCGCCGACCATCAGCAACTGTTTGAAGAGTTGTGGTGACTGCGGAAGGGCGTACCAGCTACCTGGCTGCAAACGCACCGGAACCAAAAAATCACGTGCACCTTCTGGCGTGCTGCGAGTCAATGTTGGCGTTTCAATTTCTAGGAAATCACGACTGAGAAGTACATCGCGCGCGATCTGATTCACTTTTGAACGCATGCGCAATGCGTCACCGGCAGACTGGCGACGCAGATCCAAGTAGCGATACTTCAAACGAATCTCATCGTTCACACTGATGCGGTCATCAATTGGGAATGGCAACGGTGCCGCTACTGACAACACTTGCACGTCCGTTGACATGACTTCGATCGCACCTGACGGTAGGTCATCATTCTCATTGCCTGGAGGGCGTACTTCAACGGTGCCGGTGATCTTGAGGCAGTACTCATCACGTAGACCGTGCGCAACTTCTGGATCGTGTACGACCACCTGCACCACACCCGATGAGTCACGAAGGTCAAGGAAAGCGACGCCACCATGATCACGACGACTAGCAACCCAACCTGCGAGAGTCACGGTTGAACCGGCATCAGTTGCCCGCAGATTGCCCGCGTAGGCAGATCGAATCACGAGTGGTTCCCTTCGTCTTTCTGTAGATGTGCCGCGAGAAGTGACTGCACACTCTCCCATGCCACTGACTCCTGAGTGCCAGCCGACATGTTCTTGACCACAACAGTCCCGTCGGCTACCTCTTGCTCACCAACGATCAGCACATATGGAGCACCGCTGCGATCGGCCGCTTTCATAGCGCCTTTGAGTCCACGATTGCCATACGCAAGATCCGTGCGAATACCGCTCGCGCGTAACTCACCGCATAGTGCAATCAGTACAGCCTTGGCTTCTTCACCCATAGGAACAGCAAACACATCAACAAGGGCTCCGGCACCTGGAGCGAGTCCTTCGGCTTCACAGGCCAACAGGGTTCGATCAGTGCCAAGCCCCCAACCAATGCCTGACAAATCCTGACCACCCAGGGATGACATAAGGCCGTCGTATCGTCCACCTCCACCTATTCCTGACTGGGCTCCAAGGAGATGATGAGTGAACTCAAAAGCAGTTCGCGTGTAGTAATCCAGGCCGCGAACGAGTGAAGGTGATTCAGTCCACTCGACCTTCAGTAGGCGCAAAGCTGTGCGCACATCGTCGTAGTGCGTCTGACAGTCAGCACACAGGTGATTCACCATGTATGGAACCCCAGCGAGTTGAGACTGCACTGACTCGCGTTTGTCATCAAGAACACGAAGTGGATTCACTACAGCTCGTTCGAGCGTCGCCTCATCGAGATCAAGCTTGGCAAGAAAAGCCTGCAGTAACTCACGGTATGCCGGTCGACATTCAGCGCACCCAAGCGAAGTCAATTGCAAAGTGAACTGCTTAAGCCCTAACGAACGAAAACCTTCATCGGCCAGGGCAATAACTTCAGCGTCTAGAGCTGGGTCATCCGAGCCGATAGCTTCAAGACCAACTTGCTGTAACTGTCGGTAACGACCGTGCTGCGGTCGCTCTGCACGGAAGAAAGCCCCGGCATACCAAAGCTTCACTGGCAACTGTCCACGATCAAGACTATGTTCAATGACCAAGCGCATGACACCCGCTGTGCCTTCAGGTCGAAGTGACAGTGATCGCCCGCCACGATCTTCGAACGTGTACATCTCTTTAGAAACAACATCTGTTGATTCACCGACGCCGCGAACATATAGCGCTGTGTCTTCAAACATTGGCAACTCGACGTATCCATAACCGGCTTTGCGAGCAGGCGCATTCAGCGCATCACGTACGGCCAAGAATGCAGAACTGCGTCCAGGGAAATATTCAGGAACACCTTTAGGTGCTTGAAGCTGCGCCATGTCTATAAACCAGTCCGTGCGGGAAAATAAGGACTGTTCTTTTGAAGGAACGGATTAGAAATACGTTCCTGCCCAATGGTTGTTTGCGGCCCATGACCTGGCAGCACAATCATGTTGTCATCGGCACTAAGCACGATGCGATCCAAAGATCGTTGCATATCGGCCATAGATCCGCCTTCAAGATCGGTTCGCCCAATACTGCCTTGGAACAACAAGTCGCCAGCAAACATGAGGGGCGGGGTCTGGTCGTCGCCTGCCCACTCGAACACCACAGAGCCTTCGGTATGTCCTGGCGCGTGACGAACCCGCATCTTGAGCCCTGCTATGTCGAGCACTTCCTCATCACTGACAAGACGTACATCATCTGGCTCTGTTAATTCCAGTTCACCCTTGGTCATCGCTAGCAGCGCTTCGCGATTAGCAGCAATCGTTGATCCCGCCAGATTAGCCAAGCGAGCACGATCATCGGCATGAATGAATGCTGGAATACCAAAATCATGAGTCAGTGGCGCAACGGACCATGCATGATCAATATGGCCGTGAGTGATCAGCACTGCAGCAGGCTTCAATTTATTTTCCCGGACAATGTCCATGACGCCAGAAATAGAGTCCTGACCCGGGTCAATAATCAGACAAGCCTCACCGGCGTCGGGAGCAATAACAAAGCAATTGGTCCCCCAAGAACCCGCTGGAAATCCCGCCACAATCACGCGCCTGAGCCTACTGCCGCCCTCGTACGCATTTACACTCAACTGGTGAGCAGCAGCAATAAGCGCCAGCGTGATCTGGCCCGGGCCAAATACGATCGTCAGCAAGCCCAAAGGGGGGCACACGGCGGCCATAAACGCCGCAATCAGCAGATCGCAGCTGCGGTCGTAGTTGCCGTATTGGTCTTGGGCGCCGTGGGGTGGGTTCTGGTCGGAAGAGACTCTTCGACCACGGCTACAGCGCTTGAATGCACGGGTCCAACGACCACCACGGCTACCCCTCAGTCCTACACGGCAGCCCCTCAACCGGATGCGTCAATCGCAGAGGGAACTCAGATCGTTCTCACAACAAACTGTGGTCCGATCGTGATCACTACCTCTGCCAAGCAGGCGCCAGCCACAGTAGCGTCAGAAGTGTTCCTGGCGAGTAAGGGCTACTACAACCAAACTCCTTGCCACCGCCTCACAACGAGCGGGATATTTGTGCTGCAGTGCGGCGACCCAACCGGCTCTGGTTCTGGTGGACCTGGCTACACGGTTCCGGATGAAAACCTGCCGACTGGGACTGGGGTCAATTACCCAGCCGGAACCGTTGCCATGGCTAACGCAGGGCCTGGTACCTCAGGATCACAATTCTTTCTGGTCTACCAAGACACCACCTTGCCTGCCAATTACACGATCTGGGGCAAAGTTACTTCTGGCCTGGATCTCGTGCAGAAAATTGCGTCAGCTGGCGTCGCCGGGGGCTCAGGTGATGGTGCACCTGCTCAACCAGTCGTGATTGAGCAGGCAACCGTCCAAGGCATGTAGCCACACCGGTACCGTGGGACTTTCACAGGAAGGCACGACATGACCAACCCTTTGCCAGGTGCGATCCCTACACCTGCCGCAATGCGTCGCCCTGCGCCAACGGCAGCAGTCGCGGCGCCAGCAGCCAGCGATCCAAACAAGTTCGGTCGCGTCGATGCTGATGGAACTGTGGTGCTACTGGCCCCTGATGGCGAAGTTGTCGTTGGACAGTGGGTAGCTGGGCCTGCGGCCGAAGGCTTAGCGTTCTTCGGGCGCAAATACGATGATCTTGTCGTTGAACTTGATCTGACTGCAGCACGCCTTTCAGACGGTCACACCAATGCAGAACAAGCAACTCTTGCACTGACACACGTACGTGAAGCAGTGAATGCACGGGCATATGTTGGCGACACATCGCTACTCCTCACAAAGATTTCAGTCCTTGAAAATGCCATCGAACAGGCAAAGGTTGCACAACAAGCAGCCAAAGCCGCTCAAAAAGCTGCTGCTAACGCACAGCGTGATGCTCTTGCTGTTGAAGCAGAATCATTAGCTGATAGCACCAACTGGAAAACCACAAGCGAGCGATTCGCGTCCATGATCGAAGAATGGAAATCCCTTCCTCGAATGGATCGCTCATCAGAGCAGGAAATTTGGAAGCGCATAAGTGCAGCACGCGCAGCATTCGATAAGCGTCGTCGTTCACACTTCACCGAAGTGGAATCACAGCGCAAAGACGCAACGTCGAAGAAGCGCGAATTAATTGCATCCGCCGAAGCCTTGGCAAATTCAACGGATTGGGTGAATACATCCAAGAAGTTACGGGATTTAATGCAGGACTGGAAGAATGCTCCGCGAACATCAAAGCGCGATGAAGACAAGCTCTGGAAGCGCTTTAAGGCGGCTCAAGATGCGTTCTATACCAATCGCATTGCAGTTGAAACCGCTGCGGAAGAAGAACTCAAGATCAATGTTCCAGCGAAAGAAGCTCTCGTCGTTGAAGCTGAGGCAATCACAGTTGCTGACAATCTCAAGGGCGCGAAACAATCCTTGCGTTCGATCCAGGATCGTTGGGACAAGGCTGGAGACCTTCCAAAGACCGATCGGGATCGCCTTGAGCGACGGTTGAAGAAAGTAGAAGACGCAATCCGGGCTGAAGAAGCTAATAGCTGGAAGCGTTCAAATCCTGAATCTCGAGCCCGCGCAGAATCAACAGCACATGCTTTCGCTGACGGATTGACGAAATTGCAAACACAGCTCGAATCTGCAAAGGCTGCAGGAAAAAGCTCTGAAGTGGCAAAACTTGAAGCAACGATTGCATCGACAAAGGCTTTGCTTGATGCAGCGTCTGCCGCCGCAAAAGAGTTTAAAGCGTAAATATTTCGATCGCTAGACGCGATAAGCGTCGTACACACCTTCAACACTGCGCACGGCTTTAATCACTGAGCCTAGGTGCTTGGGGTCGGCCATCTCGAAAGTAAAGCGTGACATTGCAATCCGGTCGCGTGTCGTGGTCACCGAAGCACTCAGAATATTCACGTGAGTATCGGACAATGCCCGCGTGACATCGGATAAAAGTCGTGCACGATCAAGTGCCTCCACTTGAATATTGACTAGGAAGACGCTGCTTGCCGTAGGCGCCCACGACACATCAACGAGACGATCCGGTTGCTCTCGTAGCCCTGGGACATTGATGCAATCAGTTCTGTGGACAGAAACCCCACTTCCACGGGTTACAAAGCCGAGAATTTCATCGCCAGGGACCGGGGTGCAGCATTTCGCAAGCTTCACCCAAACGTCATCAGTGCCATTGACGACAATGCCTACATCGTTGCCACTACGGGCTTCACGTCGTTGGGCACGCGTTGGAGTCAGTGCTTCCGCGGCATCGTCTGCGGCCTGATCAACACCACCGGCGGCATCAATAAGACGCTGAATCACTGCTGGAGCACTGATCTTGCTCTCGCCGACAGCTGCGTACAGATCAGAGATATCCGCGAGATGTAAATCGACGGCAATCGAGTTCAGCGATTGCGTATTCATCATCCGTTGCAGGGGAAGACCTTGTTTTCGCATGGCACGCACAATTGCGTCTTTACCCTGCTCGATCGCTTCATCACGTCTGGCGTGAGAGAACCAGGCCTTAATTTTACTTTTAGCGCGAGCCGAAGCCACGTATGTGAGCCAGTCGCGGCTTGGTCCAGCGCCCTCAGCCTTCGAGGTGAAAATCTCAATCACATCGCCATTAGCGAGTGTGGATTCCAGAGGAACTAACTTTCCGTTGACTCTTGCACCTACGCAGCGGTGACCTACTTCAGTGTGCACCGTGTAGGCGAAATCAACTGGAGTTGCCCCCGTTGGCAACGCAATGACATCACCCTTTGGAGTGAAAACAAAGACTTCCGAGGATCCAAGGTCGTAACGCAATTGATCCATGAACTCATCGGGATCTTCAGTTTCCTTTTGCCACTCAACAAGTTGTCTTAGCCAACCGAAATCATCAGGTCCTTGTTTACCTGATTGATCACCTCCTTGCTTGTAGCGCCAATGCGCAGCCACTCCAAACTCAGAGGCGTTGTGCATGTCGTAGGTTCGAATTTGAATTTCAACAGGCTTTCCGCCGGGACCAATCACTGTGGTGTGAAGTGATTGATACATATTGAACTTCGGCATCGCGATGTAGTCCTTAAAGCGACCCGGCATCGGACTCCACTTGGCATGAATAGCACCCAATACGCCATAGCAATCTCGCATATCGTCTACCAATATTCGTAGACCAACAAGATCGTAAATATCGCCAAAATCGCGACCTCGAACAATCATTTTTTGGTACACGGAATAATAATGCTTTGGTCTTCCCGTAACCGTGCCCTTTATTTTATTGGCACGAAGGTCTGCCTCGATATCTGTGATGACCTCTTCTAAGTAGCGATCACGTTCAGGGGCACGTTCCGATACCAGTCGAACAATCTCTTCATACATCTTTGGGTAGAGAGTTGCGAAAGCAAGATCCTCAAGTTCCCATTTCATGGTGTTCAAGCCAAGACGATGTGCGAGTGGCGCATATATTTCAAGCGTTTCACGCGCCTTAATCTGTTGCTTCTCTTCACTCATAAAACGAAGCGTTCGCATATTGTGGAGTCGGTCCGCAAGCTTGATCATGAGTACACGTATATCTCGTGCCATAGCAACGACCATTTTGCGCACGGTTTCTGCAGTGCTGGCGTCACCGAATTTAACCTTGTCAAGTTTGGTCACACCATCCACAAGTGCCGCGACTTCATCACCAAAGTCTTCACGCAAGGTTTCGAGTGAATAACCAGTGTCTTCGACAGTGTCATGCAAGAGTGCTGCGGCCAGCGTTGCTCCACCCAATCCCAAGTCAGCCAATATTTCTGCTACGGCGACAGGGTGAGTGATGTACGCATCGCCGCTACGACGTCGTTGATCCCGATGAAGGTACGCGGCTGTTTCGTACGCACGCTCGACAAGACGCGCATCAGCCTTGGGATGGTATCTCCGCAGAGTGCGCAACAGTCGATCAAGTTCGGGATGGGTACGGCGCTGATTGCCAAAAATTGGAATTCGAGATCGCGATCGATTGGACTCGGGCGCGACAACAACCGGAGCTGATGACAGCTCCGTGGGAAGCGGTGCTTCCTTGCTCACGTCGCTCCTCGATTTCGAAGGT
>CAEZVB010000025.1_pt1 | contig 16231 bp, 19 predicted proteins | sample 7264631 | NCBI WGS metagenome assembly CAEZVB01 (sample SAMEA6813846, study PRJEB35770) | uncultured Actinomycetes bacterium | biome: Freshwater; feature: Freshwater reservoir; material: water | place: Czech Republic | collected 2017-05-23 | depth 0.5m m | reverse complement strand
GAGATGGCCTGACTGAAATTGGGGCGCAGCTGCGGCCTGAAGTGGACCCAGAGCATCCGCGATTCGACGTGGCCTTTCGTGGGTATCGGATGGATGAAGTCGATGCAGTGATTGATGCATTGCGATCGGAAAATGCACGACTCAAAGGTAAGCAGGTTTCATGACTGAAGTCCGAGCAAGTGTTGATGTAGCTGCAAGCGTCGAAGAAGTCTTTGCCGCATTTACTGATTGGGCCGCACAGGGTGAGTGGATGGTTGGAACGACCGTTGATGTGACCAAGGGTGATGGCCGCTCCGTTGGCTCAGAGCTCAGCGCATTTACTGGTGCCCATCTGGGATTCAGGGTGGGCTTCTTGGACACGATGACCATCACGTTGTGGCAAGAGCCGTATCGAGTTGATGTGCTTCATACCGGCCGAGTTGTGCGCGGCACCGGAGTGATGGAGGTGGTGGAACTGGCAGATGGCCGTTCACGATTCCTGTGGAGTGAAGATCTGGATCTACCCCTGGGTGCCCTTGGGCGACTGGGGTGGCCGGTGGTCCGCCCAGCCTTTGTGGCAGGCGTGAACCATTCCTTGAAGAAATTGGCTCGATTTATTGAAGAAACCCGTGGGGAAAAGGCCTAAAAAGCACACCCTGTGGTCAACACCACTTCGTGGATCCGGAATAATAGGTTTCCATACGAAAGGGGACACGCGATGGCCGCGATGAAGCCACGAACGGGTGATGGCCCGCTCGAGTGCACCAAAGAGGGGCGTGGCTATGTCATGCGCGTACCACTCGAAGGCGGTGGCCGGCTCGTAGTTGAGCTCAATGCCGAAGAAGCGAAGAATCTCGGCGAAGCGTTGCTCGCTGTATTTGCATAACACTTAACGTCAAGAAGGACCAAGGATCAATCCTCGGTCCTTCTTCGTTTTTCCCAGACTGCAGAGTCCAGAAAACAAAGAATCTATTTTTCATAGAAAAATATCGTTTCCTCTATGCCTCGAGGGCAGATCCGAATACGATCGCCAAGCACACTGAAGGTGCTCTTGAGGAGTGAAGAATGTACGACGCACTGTTTAACCCGCTGCAGCTCGCAGGCGTGAGCGTTCCCAACCGTATTGCTCGGTCTGCACATTTGCTGTCGCTGTCGCTCGACGATCTGATCGCCTACACCCGAGTTCGCGCTGCAGGTGGCGTTGGACTCTCGGTCATTGGTGCCGCAGGCGTGCATTCCACCTCAGCTCGACTTCCGGTAGTTGCAGCAACCGATGCGATCATCCCTTGGTACGAGCAGCTGGTTGAGGCCTGTGCCCCTTATGACATGCGTTTGTTCCAGCAAATTAACCATTTTGGTGCAGCGATGCCTTCAGCTCCTGGCATTCAGAACTGGTCATCTGGCCCAGTGCCGAACCCGACCGTGAGTTTGGTGCCACGCACCCTGACCAAAGACATGATCGACGAAATCGTTGGCAGTTATGGTGCTGCTGCAGGTCGAGTCAAGCGCGGTGGCATGCAGGGTGTTGAACTCAATGGCGCACATGGCTACTTAATCGCGCAGTTCCTTTCAACCGCATTGAACTTCCGTGATGATGAATACGGCGGATCACTAGAAAATCGCCTGCGTTTTGTGAATGAAGTAATCGACGCAGTTCGCGCTGAAGTCGGACCAGAATTTCCGCTGGGTCTGCGCTTGGTGGCTGACGATGTGTTGCCTGGTGGCATCGGCCCAGATGGTTACGCCGAAATCGCAAAGCTACTCCAGCACAAGGTTGATTACATCAGCGTTTCGCTTGGCACGTACTGGAAGTTCAGCAAGATTTTCTCAACAATGGAATCACCTCTTGGCTACGAAATGCCAACCAGCGAAGTGGTTACACGCGCACTAGATATTCCAACAATGGTTACCGGGCGCATCATGACCCTTGATCACGCGAACCACATTGTTGAAAGCGGTGCGGCAGACATGGTCTCGATGGTTCGTGCAACGATCGCAGATCCTGAGATCGTGAATAAATCACGTGCCGGAAATGCCCATCGCGTTCGTCCTTGCACCGGAACAAGCATTGGTTGTACGGGCGGGTCGGCAACGGGCAACTTCGGTTGCGTCGTGAATGCCACGGCTGGTCAAGAATCTCGGATGAGCCTGGAGCCAGAAGCAGCTCCAGTGAAAAAGAAGGTACTCATCGTTGGCGGCGGACCAGCAGGTCTTGAAGCTGCCCGCACGTTGGCTCTTCGCGGCCATGAAGTTGAGCTGCATGACATGCGCAAGGAGCTTGGCGGTCAAGCATCTATGGTGAGTGGAGTTCGCGCACGTGCCGACCTCACGTCCATCACGCAGTGGCTTGAATCGGAAATTAAGGAACTCGGCGTCACCATCAAGCTGAACTCATTCGTTGACCCAGACATGCTGGTTGATTCCGGTTTTGATGAAATCATCTTGGCAACTGGCGGAACTGCGGATACTTCGATTCCACAAACCATGGTGCCAGGTGTTTCGATTCCGGGTTCAGACCTTCCGCATGTGTTCACTGCATGGGACGTTCTTGGCTATGGCGGCCGCGCGAATATTGGCAAGAATGTTGTGGTGTTTGACGACACCGGCAACTTCGAAGCTATCACTGCCACCTTGAAGTTGGTTGATGAAGGCGCGAAGATCACTCTGGTTACACGTTCCGACATGCCAGGTGCACGCGTTCCGTTTCCAAGTGTCACCACCGCTGTGTCGCGCGAAATCATGCTCGGTGGCGATGTGGAACTCGTACCAGCGTCGCAAATGGTCAAGATCACTCCAGAGGCAGTAACTGTGCGCTGGATTGACGTAGACAAAGAGCGGGTGATTCCGGCTGACACGGTGATCCTGGTGAACTGGCATCATCCAAACCGCGAGCTGTCAGAAATCCTTCATGACGAAGGCATTGCGCATCACACCATTGGTGATGTTAACGGCTCCCAAGATATGCAGCGTGCAATTAAGGAAGCAGCGCTCGTAGCCCGCGCGATCTAGTCTCAAGCAGATAAAAACCCCGCTACATCTGTAGCGGGGTTTTTATGTGAAGTGAACTGAAATTAATCAGCAATCTTGATTGCCACGAGCAAGCCAGCGCCAACGGTGAGAAGGGCTGGAACCCAGTGATCATCGTCGCGAAGAGCATGCGCCACATCGCGAAGAGCAACAGCTTCTGGATTACGACTTGCCGGGTCAGCGATGCTGCCATCAGTGAGGAGGTTGTCGAACGCGATCAGGCCGCCAACGCGCAGTAAGCGCTTGGCCAGAGTGAGGGCAGCTGGGTACTCAGTGCGGTCACCATCGATGAATACGAGGTCGTATGCGCTCTCGGTCAACCGTGGAAGCACATCAAGAGCGCGACCAGTGATCAGACGTGCGCGAATATGGTCAAAGCCAAGATCGCCGAGGGTTTCGCGGGCAAGACGCTGGATTTCAGCTTCATTGTCAATTGAGGTGAGCACGCCGGTGTCGGACATGCCTGACAACAGCGCAGCGCCAGAGACGCCGGCTCCCGTACCTACTTCAACTACAGACTCCGCGTTGATGGCACGTGCCAGCACTCGCAGGGTGTGCGCCGTTGACGGAGCAACCGGGGTGCAGCCCAGTTCCTTGGCCTTGGCTCGGGCAGCCCGAATCTGTTCTGACTCGTCGAGCCATTCGTCGGCATAGTTCCAAGCTGCCTTCGAAGGTAATGGGGACGATGAAATGACGCACCTCCGCGGATGTGAGAATTAGCGCCAGCCTAATGGGTCTACGCTCAAACCAGCTGTGCCCATCCATTTATGAGGAGCCCCATGACCAGCGAGAGTGAGCCAGAGTCATTTACGACCCCGGTCAACCCAGCTCCAACCTTCGTGCCAATCGTGGCAAAGCAACGCGGTCTGGGCATTGGTGGCACTGTTCTGGTGGCGGCGATCACGGCTGCTGTAGTGGGCGCAGGTGCAGGCTTTGGCGGTTATCTCTTGGGTGAGCAAAACGGATCGTCAGCAGTGAGTGCACCCGCGTCAATCACCCAGACCACGAAGAATCAGGCCCCACTTGCAGAAGGCAGCATTGGTGCGATGGTGCAGCAAGTGCTCCCATCAGTCGTTTCGATTTTGGCTGAGGGTAAGAACGATCAGGGAAGTGGCTCGGGATTTGTGCTTCGTTCCGATGGCTACGTACTGACAAACAATCATGTGATTGATCTTGTGAAGGATGAAGGCAAGCTCAGTGTGGTGCTCACTGATGGCACGAAACTTCAGGGTGAAATTGTGGGTACCAATGCGGCGTATGACCTCGCCGTGGTGAAGGTTGACACTGGGTCGCTCCCAGCAGTGACCTTAGGTAATTCAGATGCGCTGAATGTTGGCGATGCAGTTGTGGCAATCGGTGCACCGCTTGGCCTAGCAGGAACAGTGACCTCAGGAATTATCAGCGCGCTGAATCGACCTGTCACTACTGGTGACACGAATAGCACCTCATTTATTGATGCGATTCAAACTGATGCTGCGATTAATCCAGGCAACTCAGGTGGTCCTCTCCTGAACTCAGCAGGTCAAGTGATCGGGATTAACTCTGCAATTGCAACGATGGCGAACGGCAGTGAGGCTGGAAGTATCGGGCTTGGTTTTGCAATTCCGGTAAATTCAGCCAAGCGCATTGCTGAAGAAATCATCGCGACGGGTACATCACAAACGCCAGTCATTGGTGTTTCTCTCGATATGAACTTCGCTGGTCCTGGTGCAAAAGTCATCAAAATCACGGGTAATGGTCCTGCAGATAAAGCAGGCTTCAAACTCAATGACATCATCACCAAAATTGACGACCGAGTTATCGATGACTCAACAGAGCTCGTAGTTGCTATTCGCGAACGCGCACCTGGTGATCAGATCAGGGTCACCTTCACTCGCGGTGGATCTGCTCAAACTGCAACCGTCACTCTTGGTGCTTCGCCAGCCAAACAGTAATCGGCATAGGGTTGAGACATGTTTGATATTGGGATCGGCGAGATCATGGCGCTTGCTGTGATTGGACTGCTCATTTTTGGGCCGGAAAAGTTGCCCAAGGCCGCAGCCGACGGTGCCCGTTTTATCAAGCAACTTCGCACGATGGCTGCTGGAGCAAAACAAGAACTTGCCGATTCGGCAGGCTTAGATGTAAGCGAAGCAATGGACGCGGTCAAAGGTTTAGCGGACCTTCATCCAAAACGCATTGCCACAAGCTTGCTCAAAGATGAGCCAGCATCACCGAAAAAGCCAGCTGCTGATGCGCCGCTGTTTGATCCTGACGCCACCTAAGAGCAGCGCACCCACTTCACCTCTTGTATTTCACTACTTACGCGTTGGTGAAATATTGAGTGACATGCCCGCGAGACCACGTGGGCGCTTGCCTAGGCGCTCCGCCATTGCGCGAATGGCCATAGAAGCCGGGGCATCCGGGTTGCTTATGACCAACGGCTTGCCGTCGTCTCCACCTTCGCGAAGCGCAACGTCGAATGGAATCTGACCGAGTAATGGTGCTTCGGTACCAAGCACCTTGGTAATTTCGTCAGCGACAAGCTTGCCGCCACCAGTGCCGAAGAGATCCATAGGTTCACCACAGTGAGGGCAAGGGAAACTGCTCATGTTCTCGATAACACCAGCAACCTTTTGGTGAGTCTGCTCAGCAAGAGTGCCGGCGCGAACTGCAACGTCCGCTGCAGCCATTTGAGGCGTTGTGACAATCACAAGTTCAGCAGATGGAAGAAGCTGCGCTGCCGAGATCGCAATATCGCCAGTACCAGGTGGAAGGTCAAGGAGAAGTACGTCTAAGTCACCCCACCAGACGTCCGTGATGAATTGTTCAAGTGCTCGGTGCAGCATTGGCCCACGGAAAGCAACCGGTTGGGTAACACCACCTGGCTTGAAGGCAAGCATCGAAATCACGCGAACGCCATAACCTGTTGGCGGCATGATCATTCCTTCGACCATGGTCGGGGCATCAAGGGCGTCGAGCATGCGTGGAATTGAGTGGCCGTAAATATCAGCATCAATCAGGCCCACGCTTAAGCCCATGTCAGCCATTGCGGCTGCAAGGTTTGCTGTGACTGACGATTTGCCAACGCCACCCTTGCCAGAGGCGATGGCGTAGATGCGGGTGGTGTTACCAGGCTTATTGAATGGGTTTTCTTTTTCGTCTCCCCGCAAGCTTTTCTTCATCGCAGCGCGCTGCTCATCGCTCATCACATCAAGTTCAACTTCAACCTTGGTGACACCGGCAACAGTCGACACAGCCGCGGTCACTCGGTCGGTAATGGTGTCGCGCATTGGACAACCTGAAACCGTGAGGTAGACGCCAACCTTGACCACACCTTGATCGTCGGCCTCAACCGATTTGAGCATGCCGAGCTCGGTAATCGGGCGATGGATTTCTGGATCATTGACTGTCGCGAGGGCAGCGTTGAGAGCGTCAAGATTGGGTTGCATAGCCTTGATGTTAGGCGTACCTCACTACTGATCGTGCGTGTGGTCCCGTGCATCGGGCTCATCATCGAGATTTAACGAGTCAATGTGCTCTCGCAGATCTGAAACCATGTCTCGAAGTTCACCACGGATGTAGTCGCGTGTTGCAACTTCACCCAAGGCTAAGCGCAGGGCGGCAATCTCACGGGCAAGGTAATCACTGTCCGCGAGCAGTCGTTCGGTGCGTAGTCGGTCTTCTTGATACTGCACTCGGTCACGGTCAGATTGACGATTCTGAGCCAACAAAATCAACGGCGCAGCGTAAGAGGCCTGAAGCGATAGCAACAAGGTCAAGAAAATGAATGGGAAGGGATCAACATGCCAAGCTTCTGGCCCCACCGTGTTAATCAAGACCCAGGCACTCACCACCACGGTCATCCAGGCAATGAATGCCCAAGAGCCGATGTAGCGCGCTACTTTTTCCGAAATATGCCCAAAGCGTTCTGGGTCGTAACTTCCGCGCATTGAGCGGCTGCGCTCGTATGGCTGATCCAGACGCGTCTCCCGACGCGTTGGGCGGCTAGCCACGATCATCTCCGTCGTTCTCGCGCCAGTCTTCAGGCAACATGTGGTCGATAACGTCGTCTACAGAAATCGCACCGAGCAAATGACCATGCTCGTCAACAACTGGAAGTGCGGCGAGGTTGTATGCAGCAAAAGTTCGGGTGACCTGGCTCAGTGGTGCTTCTGGACGAACGGGAACCAAGTCGGTGTCTACAAGAGCAGACACCAAGGTGGCAGGGGCTTCGCGCAAAAGGCGTTGGAAGTGACAGGTGCCGAGGTACTTGCCCGTAGGTGTTTCTGTCGGGCTACGAGTGACATACACCTGAGAGGCCAGCGCAGGTGAAAGTTCTGGATTGCGAATGCTAGCAAGCGCATCAGCAACCGTTGCATCCGTTGACATCACGATTGGTTCGGTTGTCATCATGCCGCCGGCGCTGAAGTCATCGTAAGAAAGCAAACGACGAATTTCTTCAGCCTCTTCAGGCTCCATGCGATCAAGCAAATCCGCAGCTCGCTCTGGTGGCAGCTCGGAGATCAAGTCCGCAGCATCGTCAGGGTCCATCTCTTCAATCACGTCTGCTGCACGCTCTACTTCAAGTAACTGAACGATTTCAACGCGGTCATCTTCTGGCAGCTCTTCGAGGACGTCGGCAAGACGATCATCGTTAAGTTGGCGTGCGATTTCCATCTGACGCTTGATAGGAAGTTCCTGAAGCAGGTGTGCAATGTCAGCTGCGCGCAAGTTGTCGATTGACTCGAGCATCGTGGTTGCAGCCTGATCAGTGGTGCTAGGAATCGCGAGCCCACGCACTTCATCCCAGTCAACGACAATACGTTCGCCTCGACGCCGGAAACCGCTATTACCTTTTTGAATAAAGAGTTGAGTAACGATCCAGTCTTGAGTGCGATCACGTTCAACACCGACGTCGATGACAGAAACCATTTCACCGGTTTCCACTAAATCAACGGTGCGATCAAGGAGTTCAGCGGTCAGCAAGGTTTCATTTGGTCGCTTAGCGAAGCGGCGAAGGTTGACAACGCCGGTCACGATGATCTGATTTGCATCAATAGATGTGACCTTGGACATCGGCACAAAGATGCGACGACGAGCCTGAACCTCCACCACGAGGCCCGTGAGGCGTGGGTTGGAAGCGCGCAGCACAATGATGCTGTCGCGCACCTTGCCGAGTTGCTCGCCATTGGGATCAAAGACGCGCACACCAGCAAGGCGGGCTAGGAATACCCGTGTGGCTGCTGTGGTCATTGTGAAAGGTTACCGGGGAGGGCCAAAACTGCCCAAACAACGAGCTGGCGGCCATTGAATGACCAGCCCCAGGCCTTGCTTAAGGCGCTCACAAGCAGGAGTCCGCGCCCTCGCTCGCCTCCTGGGCTGGCAATTTGGGGCAATTTTCCTGTCATGGGGCAGCCCTGGGTGACCTGAATGCGTATGGAGTCTTGATTGGCCTGAAGTGAAACCTTGATCGGCGGGCTGCCATAGGTCAGGGCGTTAGCGGCCAACTCATTGGTCACAATGAGGAGATCATCAATGACGCCAGTGGCGGGGTCAGCCCAGATCGCAAGCTCTGCTCGAAGATCGCGAAGTTGTCGCGCATCGCCATCCAAGAGGTAGGTGAACCGCATAAATCCAAGGGTAAGTCGATACCGGCACAATGTGCAGATGGCTCACGTTCTTGCTTTCGCTAACCAAAAGGGTGGGGTGGGCAAAACCACAACAGTGGTGAGCGTGGGTGCGGCCCTTGTTGAACTCGGGCAGCGAGTACTCGTTGTTGATCTGGATCCGCAAGGTTGTGCGACGTTCAGCCTCGGTGTTGATCCTGAAGACGTGCAACTGTGCACGCGCGAACTTCTCGTTGAGGGTAAAGCTGCGAGGCGCGCCATCATTCACACTGGTGAAGGTGTTGATCTTCTCCCGGCGACAATTCGGTTAGCCGATGCAGATGCAGCACTTGCCACATCAAAGGGCCGCGAGTTTGCGGTGCGTGATGCGTTGAAACCGTCACAGAGTTCTTATGACTGGATTTTGCTGGATTGTGCGCCTTCGCTAGGCATCGTCACCGTCGGTGCGTTAATCGCCGCGAACTCTGTCGCAATTCCGCTGCAATGTGAAACTCTTTCGCACCGCGGTGTTGGTCAGCTCCTGCAAACGATTAGTGATGTGCGCACTTTCGCAAATGCAGATCTCAAAGTTGCTGGGATTATTCCAACTCAATACGACGGTCGCACCACACATGCTCGTGCAGTGTTGGCTGACCTTCCGAGCACCTACGGCGTAAAAGTATTGCCCGCGATAGCGCGATCAATTCGTTTTGCTGAAGCACCGGCGGCTGGACGCACCGTATTAGCTACGGCGCCAACAAGTGTTGGCGCACGTAACTATCGCGATCTTGCGCAAGCGTTACTTGCGTTGTAGTTACTCAGCTGCAGGTGTTGCTGGCGTGCCACTGCCACTGCGAGTGCGACGACGCTGACGAGCACCTTCAGTTTTGAGTGCAGCGGCATCAGACTTTGCACCATCTGATTTCGGTGCATCAGACTTTGGCTTATCGGCACGAGGGCGATCATTGCGAGGCTTGTCGTTGCGTGACTTATCCCCGCGTGGTCGATCACCCTTTGGCTTATCTCCATGTGATTTGCCGTGGTGCTTGTCGTTGTTGCCAGCAGGCTTCTTCTTGCCGGTTTCGCCAAGATCCTCAACGCCTTCAGCGTTTAAGCCTTCGCGGGTTTGACCTGACTTAGGCAACGAACCTGTGGTGCCAGCAGGAATTTTCAAGCCGGTGTAGAGGTGATCACTGGTTGAGTAGGTTTCGATTGGATCCTTGAAGGGCAGCTTCAAGGCACGATCGATCATCTGCCAACGAGCAATGTCTTCCCAGTCAACGAGGGTGACTGCAACCCCTGAGTTACCAGCGCGACCTGTGCGACCGATGCGGTGAACGTAGGTCTTTTCGTCATCTGGGCACTCGTAGTTGATCACGTGAGTGACGTTGTCGACATCGATACCGCGGGCAGCAACGTCGGTGCACACAAGCACGTCGACTTTGCCGTTACGGAATGCGCGAAGTGCTTGTTCGCGTGCACCTTGGCCAAGGTCGCCGTGCACTGAACCAACGGCGAAGCCGCGCTCGGTGAGATCGTCAGCAATCTTTTGTGCCTTGCGCTTTGTGCGAGTGAAGATCATTGCTAGTTGACGACCTTCAGCCTGAAGTACTCGCGCAACCACTTCGATCTTGTCGAGAGGATGCGCGCGCCACACATGTTGCTCAATCGCATCAACAGTTTGGGTGTCGTTCCCTGGCTCGCTTGCGCGAATATGAGTTGGCGTCGTCATGTAGCGACGAGCCAAGTTCAAAATCTGACCCGGCATCGTTGCTGAGAACAACATGGTCTGACGCTTTGCTGGAACCGCAGAAACGATGCGCTCGACGTCAGGCAAAAAACCCATGTCGAGCATTTCGTCAGCCTCGTCGAGTACGAGCACGCGAATATTGCTGAGGTCGAGGTCTTTGCGGTTGGAGAGGTCGATGATGCGACCGGGTGTTCCAACAACGACGTCAATGCCATTTTGCAAGGCTTCGATTTGCGGTTCATAAGCACGACCGCCGTACACGGCGAGTACCTTCACGCCACGCAAGCGACCAGCGCGCTCGAGGTCAGTTGCCACCTGTAGGCCAAGCTCGCGGGTTGGGCAGATGACGATGGCCTGTGGCTTATCGCGGTCGCCTTCCAGGTCAATGCGCTGCAACAGTGGAATACCAAAGCCAAGGGTTTTGCCAGTGCCGGTCTTGGCCTGGCCAATGATGTCGCGGCCTTCGAGGGCCATCGAGAGGCACATTTCCTGGATTGGGAAAGCGCGCTCAATGCCATCTTCGAGCAGTGCGGCGGCAATGAGTGGGTCGGTGCCCAATTCAGCGAACGTAGGTGCGCTCGTTGGGTCAACGGTGCTTGAAGTGCTCAGGGTGACTCCCCAGTAACAGCTCGTGGGGCGGAAGGCCAAAGGCCGGTACCAACACGATGAGGGTTTCAGTGTACCCAGTGCACTACGTATGAGGCACCGCGTGAGGGTGCTTCAGGAATTAGTGACCGAAACCAACCTTGCGTGAGGATGCTGGGCCAAGTTCAACATAAGTGATTTTGTCGCCGGGAACGATCACGGTGCGACCGCGATCGTCGGTGAGCTTGAGGAGTGAGCCAGTTGAGACAGCAGCATCCACAGCTGAAGCGATCTTGTCTGGCTTCTCATCGCTTTCAAGGGAGATCTCGCGTGTTGAGTACTGGACGCCAATCTTGATTTCCATGTCGTTTCCCTTGCTCGTTGCGTAATACCCATAGTTGCAGTGCTCTAAATATAGGTAGCCTTGAGGGGTGTCAGAACAAATACGGCCGTGGCCACGTGAGGAAGTTTTCTTCCCTGCGCGAACGCTGGCCTATCGGCACGCTCAATCGAGCGCACCTGCGGCTGAACCCGCATTGATGTTGCATGGCCTTGGTGGATCGTCCCTCAATTGGACGGACCTCATGGGCGAGCTTCAGCCAGAGGTGAATTCCTGGGCCTTGGACCTTCCCGGTTTTGGTCAGTCACCTCCGCCACGTGATGGCAACTTCGCACCACTTGGGCATGCGCGAGCCGCGGTTGATTTCATTGAACGTCATCTTGATGGCGCTCCTGTGCATCTTTTTGGTAACTCATTGGGAGGAGCGGTGGCAGTGCAAGTTGCTGCTCGCCGACCAGACCTTGTGAAAACGTTGACGCTTATTTCTCCGGCGCTGCCTGATGTCAGTCCGAACAAAGCGAATGTTCTTTTACCGATCATGGCAGTGCCAGGCGTTGGTGAAGCCGCGATGAAGAAGTCCAATGAACTTCCCGTTGAGACTCGCGTGCAATCAACAATTGACACAGTTTTCGCGAATCCCAGTGTTGTCACTGCGCAACGGTTTGAAGAGTCTGTTACTGAGGCACTTTTACGAGATGAACTCACCTACGCCAACGATGCATTTCTGCAGTCGCTCCGTGGATTACTTGGAACATATTTCGATCGCGGCCGTCATCGCCCTTGGAAGTTAGCTGAGATGGTGCAAGCACCGAGTTTGTTGATTTATGGCTTACAAGATCCACTGGTTGACGCCCGTGCAGCGCACAAGAGCACGAAGTGTTTCAAAAATGCTCAGGTGATGGTGTTACCTGATTCAGCACATGTGTCGCAAATGGAAAAACCCGAAGTTGTTGCGCAAGCATGGATTGAGCGTTTTCGCTAATGGTTATCCCCAACCCATGAGTTATACACAGGCAGAATATTTAGGGTTCCAATAGTCATTGCACTCGTCTTAACGTTGAAGTTATTCAAACGTTGGGGGAGTAATGACAACTGCAGTGCGAGTGCGCGAGCTCGTTGAACAGCAAGCCCGAGCGGCTATTCGCAACGACGGTCTCGATCCACTTTCCCAGCCAGAGAAGTTCCGGGCCCTTGTTGAGCAGTTCGCGATGGATGCCTGGATTGCGCAGGGTGCCCGTTCCGTTGACGGAGACCCGGCTTTTGTCGCTAAAGAAGTTCTTCGCACCATTGCTGGCTTTGGTGAACTCCAACAGTTTTTTGATGATCCAACGATTGAAGAGATTTGGCTCAATGAACCAGGGCGAGTGTTTATAGCTCGTAACGGAAAACCTGAGTTGACGTCTGTGGTGTTAGGAGATCGCGAAGTGCGCGACCTTGTCGAACGGATGCTTCGCGTTTCTGGCAGAAGACTCGACACGTCGAGCCCTTTTGTTGATGCAGTGCTTCCTGACGGAAGTCGATTACATGTCGTGATCCCAGACATCACTCGCAACCACTGGGCAGTGAATGTTCGTCGCTTTATCGTGCGCCCAAAGAGCGTTGATGAGCTAGTTCCCATTGGCGCTTTGAGTCATCAAGCAGCAGAGTTCTTGAATGCTGCGGTTCTCAGTGGTCTCAACATTGTCATCGCTGGTGGTACTCAAGCAGGGAAAACCACATTATTGAATTCTCTGCTTGGGTCTGTTGCCAGTGATGAACGGATTGTGAGTTGCGAAGAAGTGTTTGAAATTCACATTGGGCATCCGGATTGGGTTGCGATGCAAACTCGAGATGCGAGCCTTGAAGGGGTCGGCGAAATACCCTTGCGTCGGTTGATCCGTGAGGCCTTGCGGATGCGACCAACTCGGCTAGTGGTGGGCGAAGTGCGACAAGCAGAAGCACTCGACCTCCTAATCGCAATGAACAGCGGCATGCCCGCAATGGCTACCTTGCATGCGAATAGTGCCCGTGAGGCAGTGACCAAACTCTGCACGCTGCCGCTACTTGCCGGGCAAAACATTCCCGGTGATTTCGTGGTACCAACTGTTGCCGGATGTGTTGACCTTGTGATTCACACATCCACGACAGCTTCAGGACATCGTCGCATCACTGAGATCTCAGCATTGCCAGGTCGAGTTGAAAATGGCGTCATCGAAATGGCGGAGCTTTTTACTGACCAAGGTCAAGGATTAGTGCGGATGAGTGGATGGCCGCCACACCAGGAGCGCTTTACTCGTGCCGGCTTTGATCTCAGTGCTCTGCTCAATGGTGGGAGTCACCATTCTTCAGGCTGGGCGGCGTAATGGGCGCCCTGATTGGCTTTCTCATGAGCGCAGGAGCGCTGTTGATGATTCTGGGATTTACTCAGCAAAGCCGACTCATGCAGGTGCGTGTGCGATCGCAATATTTCACTCGGCTAGCTCAGCAATCAGGAATTCCAAGGCTTACAGGTTTCGCACTCTTTGGATTGTGCGCTGCATCAAGCGCAATCGCTGCAGTACTTGTCTTGTTGATCACCGCCGTGCCGATGGTCGCACTGATTGCAGGGTTAGCAAGTGGCTGGATTCCCATCCTCCTTATTCGCAGGCGTGGTCGTATCCATCAGAGAGCTGTCCGGAAAGCCTGGCCCGACGTTGTGGACTCGCTTTTGAGTGCAGTACGTGCAGGATTGTCACTGCCTGAAGCGGTATGCGAACTTGGGGTGAAAGGCCCACTGGCGCTACGTACGCAATTCGCAGACTTCACTGCGGATTACCGGGCAAGCGGGTCATTTGTTGAGGCACTGAGCATGTTGGGTTCGCAACTTGCAGATCCAGTTGCTGATCGAGTCATTGCCGCGTTACGCATTGCCAGAGAAGTCGGCGGTAACGACCTTGGTTCTGTACTGCGTACATTGAGTGTGCTGCTTCGTGAAGATGCTCGCGTACGAGGCGAAATCGAAGCACGTCAGAGCTGGACCATTAACGCGGCTCGATTAGCTGTTGCTGCTCCGTGGGTAACTTTGGCGTTGTTATCCACTCGACCAGAAGCCATGCGCGCATACAACAGCACCGCCGGTGCCATGGTGTTGATCGCTGCTTCTGGGATGTCATTCATTGCATATCGATCGATGATGGTTGTGAGTCGACTGCCAACTGAACCTCGGTTGGTGAAGCAATGAATCCCGGTGGGTCTGGAGCCTTGCTCGGTCTCTTCGCTTCGCTAGGAGTACTCATTCTGGTTTCCGGGCTTTCGCGTACTCGCAAACCCTCACTGCTTGAGCAGATTTCACCGTACATCCCACCTTCGAGCCAGATGCGGGTGTTGCATCGCAGGCGACCAGGTCAGTTGGATCTCGTGGTTGAGCTCATTGCACCGCTGCTGCCCAAGAAATCGAATTCCCGCAAACTGGAAGAGAGACTTGCTCGAGCAGGAAAATCAAGCATTGACTCGTACCGCATTGAACAGGCACTGGCCGTGGGCTTTGGCGCCGCAGCTGGTTTGCTCTTGAGTTTTTTCGCACTGGCATCGGGATCTTCACCGTTGATTGTCTTGGTGTTGGTCGCTGTTGGAGCAGTGATGGGTGGGTTGTACTGGGATCAAAGACTCAGCCGTGAAATAGCGCAACGGGGTAAACGAATTGCACAGCAGTTGCCGGCAGTGGCCGAGCTGTTGGCCTTCGCAGTTGCGGCAGGTGAATCCCCGGTAGTAGCCATTGAACGGGTTTCACACACGATGGGTGGTGAACTCGCAGCGGAGTTTGCATATGCGCTTGCCGAAATCCGTGGTGGGCTGTCAATTGAGTCAGCACTTCGGGGTGTATCCGATCGTGCGGGTAACTCAGATGTAGAGCGCTTCATTGATGGTGTGCTTCTTGCGATTGATCGAGGCACTCCACTTGCAGAAGTTCTGCGATCACAGGCCGCGGATGCTCGCGCAGTTGATCGACGGCACCTTCTTGAACTCGCGGGCAAGAAAGACGTAGCGATGTTGATTCCTGTCGTGTTCTTCATTTTGCCAACCGTGGTGCTGGTTGCGCTCTTCCCTGGCATTCAAGGTCTGAAACTGATGGTTTCTTAATAAAGGAGAAATGGTGTTTCGAATAGTTAATCAATACACACTTCAGGCGCATATTGCGTTGAGGCGGCACTGGATCGCACTCGCGGCCCAACGCAATGATCGCGGTGATGTGCCGGGATGGGTTCTCGTAGCCGTGATGACTGCAGGGCTTGTCACAGCTATTTGGCTCGTAGCTGATGATGCACTGACTTCAGTATTCGACCGAGCGATGACATCGGTCTCAGTGCGTAACTAATGCTGAAGCGACTTATGGGAGATCGCGGGAGTGCTGTTGTCGAATTCGCTCTCGTTGCTCCATTGCTGATGGGTATCGCACTTGTTCTAGTGCAAGTGGCGTTGGTATTACATGTGCGCACCACGTTGACCGCGGCAGCAGCGGAAGGATCAAGGGCAGCTGCGATGGCTGATTCAAGTTTTGAGGTGGGAGAACAGCGCACCCGGGCTGTGCTATCAGGAAACGTCGCTGAGTCGGTTATCGAAGCGGTTGAGGTGGGAACAATGGTTGATGCAGGTGTGACGTATTCCGAGGTCACTATTCAGGCGCGCTTGCCACTCCTTGGTTTGCTTGGTCCAACCGTGATGAGTATTCGTGGCCGATCGATTCAGGAACATGTATGAGTGTGCTGCGTAAGAGCATGAACAATGAGGCGGGAACAGCAGTCGTTGAATTTATCTTTATTGGAGTGCTTCTCCTGGTTCCGATTCTTTATGCGACGTTGATGGTGATGCGCATAGAAGCTGCAGCCATGGCGTCAACGCATGCAGTCCGCGAGGCAGCACGAGCATTCATGATGGCTGACACTCGAACGCAAGGATTGCAGCAGGCGCGACTTGCAAGTGCTGCTGCAATGAGTGACCAAGGAT
>CAEZVB010000024.1_pt1 | contig 16826 bp, 19 predicted proteins | sample 7264631 | NCBI WGS metagenome assembly CAEZVB01 (sample SAMEA6813846, study PRJEB35770) | uncultured Actinomycetes bacterium | biome: Freshwater; feature: Freshwater reservoir; material: water | place: Czech Republic | collected 2017-05-23 | depth 0.5m m | reverse complement strand
GGCCATGGCCATGCCAATGCGATCGTGTCTGTCTTTCGAAAAGAGAACGGGCTCTAAAGCAGACTCACGTTGCTGAGCCGGTGTGGTAACTGGTTTTGCGACTACCGTGTTGTCATGCCTTTTCAACAACCACAACATCCTGCTTGGTATGGCAGCGTGATGGGTACAGGTTCACTTTCCCTCGTACTCTCTACTGAAGCGCAAACGTGGAGCCAGCAATGGCTGACCATTGCCGCGGTCATTGCGCTGCTACTGGCTAGCGCGTTAGGAATCTTTCTCCTGCCTCGCTATGTGCGTCGGGCCCGCAATATGTCAGAACTCATGACAGAAATCGCAAACCCCGGCGGCGGGCCGATGTTGGCGACCTTGCCGGCAGGGCTACTGGTGCTTGCTATCGCTTGGGGGCGAGTGGGTCCTGACCTAGTGTCAACTGGAATCTCGCTATGGGTTTCCGCAATCCTGTTGGTGCTTGGAGCCATATTGGCCACCGCATTCAGTTTGACCTGGGCACTAGCTATTTTGCATACCGAACGGCACCTGGCCGATATCCATGGCGGATGGCTAATCCCACCGGTCATGAATTTGCTGGTCCCTGTGGCTTTAGCGCCAATCATTGTGGCCAACCCAGCAATGGCAGACGGTCTGCTCTTCCTGGGCTTTGCGTTTTACGGCATCGGGCTTCTGCTCTTCCTTGGCATGTTCACCCTGCTGATCGCTCGGATGGTTGTTGGCCCTGCCTTCGCCGGGCCACTTGCACCTTCTGTGTGGATTCCGTTAGCACCAGCCGGTCTGCTGGGATTAGCGGTGTTACGCCTACAACAATCCATTCCCGTCAGCGATGACTCCTGGTTTGGTGATTCATTGGCTGCCGGAATCGTGGCAAGCGCCATTGGTATTGGTTTTGGCCTGTGGTGGGCACTCTTTTCCTTTATTGAGTTCACCAGAATCCACAAAACGGGCAGCACGCCCGTGCAGCCTGGCTGGTGGGGCATGGTCTTCCCTATCGGCACCCTGACCTTGGCCATCTCAGTGCTTGGTTTAGCCACCGATATCACTGCGGTTGAAGTCCTCGGTGCCCTTGGTGCAGCCGTATTGACCTTGTGCTGGATCTATGTAGCCAAAGTGACCTTCACTCCCAGCAAAGGCTCAGTGACGGTTAACTGATTCACCGCAACGATGAAGGGCCGGTGCCATTGGCACCGGCCCTTCATCAATCGTGGATCACTACTGCGCGAAGTTACCGCGGTAGTACTCAAACAACCAGCCGACCAGAGCTAATACAAGAATGAAGACTCCCAATGCGGTCAGCCAGACGGCGAAGACCAAGCCAAAAGCAATCACCATCGTGCCCACGCCTATGTACAGCGGCCACCATGAATGCGGGCTGAAGAAGCCGTATTCAGGGTCTGCTTCGTCAATATTGGCATCGCCACGATCTTCTGGTCGAGGCCATACCCGCTTTGCGGTGTACAACACGTAAAAAGCCACGAGCGCAGCCAAACCAGCACACATCGCAAGCGCTGTCGTGCCAATTGGATCGTGAGCAGTAATCCAGTAGACCAATGCCATGAGCGCGAAAATTATTGCGCCCGCCCCAAAGAGGCGACCTTCAACCTTCATCAGTGACCGCCTCCTGTCGCTACAGGCTTGGTCATCTGGGTAGGCGTATCGCTCAACTCTGGATAGTGCAGATCGAATGCTGGTCGCTCTGATCGAATTGGAGGAAGGGCAACGAAGTTGTGGCGCGGTGGTGGGCAAGAAGTTGCCCACTCCAATGAACTTGACCAGCCCCATGGATCGTCAACTGTGACCTTTGGAGCGTTCTTGGTCGTGGTGATGACGTTCCAGAAGAAGAAGATCATCGAGATGCTCAGAAGCGCTGCTCCAGCTGAAGAAATTTGGTTAAACGTCTCGAAGTTATCTGCCGGTAGGTAATCGCCGTAACGACGAGGCATGCCCTGAACACCGAGCCAATGCTGGATCAAGAAGGTTATCTGGAAGCCGATGAACAGCGTCCAGAAGTGCCACTTGCCAATCTTTTCGTTCAGCATTTTTCCGGTCATCTTTGGCCACCAGTAGTACAGGCCTGCGAAGAACATAAACACCACAGTGCCGAACACCGTGTAGTGGAAGTGGGCTACGACGAAGTAACTGTCAGACACGTGAAAGTCCAACGGCGGCGCAGACAAAATAATGCCGGTCAACCCACCAAAGAGGAAGGTGACTAAGAAGCCCATGGTCCACAGCATCGGTGTATCGAACTGCACCGAGCCCTTCCACATAGTGCCGATCCAGTTGAAGAACTTCACGCCGGTTGGCACTGCGATCAACATCGTCATGATGGCGAAGTAAGGCAGATAGACCGACCCAGTGACATAGAGGTGGTGAGCCCATACCGACATCGACAGCGCACCAATTGCCAAAGTGGCAAAGACCAAACCCTTGTAACCAAAGATTGGCTTGCGCGAGAAGGTTGGAATGATTTCACTGGCGATACCGAAGAACGGCAGCGCCAAGATATAGACCTCGGGATGACCAAAGAACCAGAACAAGTGCTGCCAGAGCATCGCACCGCCATTTTCTGGATCGAAGACCAATGAGCCATATTGCCGGTCGATAAAGGCCATCGCCAATGCCGCTGCCAACACTGGGAAGCAAAGGATCACGAGTACTGCAGTCACCAGAATCGTCCACGTGAAAATTGGCATCCGGAACATCGTCATACCAGGTGCACGCATACAGAAAATAGTGACAATGAAGTTCACCGAGCCAAGAATTGTGCCCAACCCGCCAATTGCCAGACCGATAAGCCACAAGCTGCCGCCTACTTCTGGCGAGAACACTGCGTTACTCAATGGGGCGTAAGCAAACCAGCCAAAGGCGGCTGCTCCACCTGGGGTGAAGAAGCCAGCAGCAACAGTAAGGCCACCGAAGGCGAAGAACCAGAAACCAAGCATGTTCAAGCGAGGGAACGCTACGTCAGGTGCGCCAATTTGCAGCGGCATAACGACGTTGCCGTAACCGACATACAGTGGGGTTGCGAACAAGAACAACATGATGGTGCCGTGCATCGTGAACAACTGGTTGTATTGCTCTAACGACACAATTTGCAGACCTGGAACAGCAAGCTCTGCGCGCATCACCAAGGCGAAGGCTCCTGCAACCACGAACCAGAAAGTCGACAACATCAGGTACATGTAGCCGATGACTTTGTGGTCTGTTGAGGTGATCCACGAAACAACAACGGAGCCAAGTGACTTCTTTGGCTTTGGTGCTGGCTCCGGTGAAGTCGCGACTGGGCGCTCGCTCAAAATCGTCATACCGTCTTCTCCCCTGGCATCGCACCTTGGTTACTGAATGGTTCGCTGTTAAAGGTTCCGGTGTTGCCCTTGGCCTTGAGTTCTGCAATGTGCGCATCGAAGACTGGCTTTTCAACAACCTTCACGTTGAACAACATGCGTGAGTGATCAACTCCGCAAAGCTCTGCACACTTACCGACATACGTGCCGACCTTGTTTGGTGTGAGTTCAAATGCGTTGGTCTTACCTGGGATGACGTCCATCTTGAACAAGAAACTCGGCACCCAGAATGAATGGATCACGTCAGGTGAGTTCAAGTTGAAGCGAACCTTTTCGTTCACCGGAAGCCACAGCGTCGGTGGTGCAGCGGTCGTGCCTTCACCTTGAGGCATGCCCGATTCATACACATTCTGGTCAAGGTAGTTGAAACCCCAACTCCAGCGGTAACCAACAACACCGATGCTCTGCTGCTGATCGTTCTTCATGGTGAGCAATTCGCTTTGGTCTTTTGCCGTGAACCAAAAAAGACCGAGGATCATGACCAGCGGAACAACGGTGTAAAGAATTTCGATAGGCAGGTTGTACTTGGTCTGCACAGGAGCGCCTTGGTTTTTCTTGCGTCGGTAGGCGACCGCGGCGAACAGCATGAGCGCCAGGGTTACTGCACCAACAATCCAGGCGGCAATCCATGATCCCTGCCACAGGTTCTGAATGATGAATCCTTCCTCGGTTGCCGGTTCCGGCAAATCGAAGAAAAACGCCTCGTTCGCAGTACACCCGGAAAGGACGCCTGCAGTTGCAATAGTGCCAAATCCGATGGCAGCACGTCGCATAGTGCGAGCGCCTTTCGGCTGGTGCGCGGTGGAAACCACTGGTCGCCTTTCAGTCCACTTCGGGAAAGCACAAACTCTGGTCAGACTAGCGCACCGCTCCTCACGACTTCTCCTTGGATCCATGTGATCCCGCGCTCAATTTTCGTCCAGTTTGTCCATCCAGATAGCGTGGGTTCTATGACTGGCTTACCAGGTGCGCCTCGCGGGTACTTTGACGCCGTTGGCGGTATGGAATTAGCCGCCGAAACCGTTCAAGCATTGACTCGCGCCAGCCTTTTGGCTTGGGCAGATCCGGCCCGAGTGCATCACTTTGGCAGCCAAGCAGCTCTCCTTGCTTCCACGTCACGATCCAGTTTGGCCCGCAGCCTGTCGGAGATCACCGACATCGAGTTATCAGCCGATCAGATCTATTTGGCCGCTACCCCAAGCTCGGCTGCTGTATGGGCCATGGAGGGATTTCCTGGCATCACCCGCATAGCCCATAGTCCAATCGAGACCTTGGCGCTGATCGATTCCTGTCAAAAGCCAGGGCTGCCCCTGACGGCGCTCTCAGTGGACGGGCTCGGGCATGTAGATATGTCCGCTCTCGCTGATCTTGCAGACACCTTGGTGGTGCTGCAAGCCGCAAATATTGAAATAGGCACAGTCCAGAACCTTGCTGACATCAACACTTTTGAGCTACCGGTTTTGGTTGATGCCACGCAGGTCATCGGGCATGCACCTATGCCTTCTGGCTGGAGTGTGCTGATGGTCAATGCCCAAAGTTGGGGCGGACCAGCAGGTGTCACGGTGATCGCTGCCAACCCTGGGTCCGACTGGGCACCTCCCACGTTGGCGCCGCTGGGCTGGGTTGGCGATGGCGTGAATGTGGCTTCTGTCGTTGCTGCTGCAACCGCACTGGAAACCCTGCTCCCCCACATCACCGAGCAGCAAGCGTTGGCTTATGACCACGTTGAACACCTGCGCTCGCGCCTTTCAACCGAAATCTCCGATGTCACATTTGCCGGCGACCCTGTACAGCGACTTCCCCACATCATCAATTGCTCGGTGCTCTACGTCAGCGGGGAAGCGCTCGTGAGTGAACTTGATCGACGAGGATTCGCCGTAGCAAGTGGTTCGGCTTGTATAGCCGACAGTGATCGAGCAAGTCATGTGCTGGTTGCTCTTGGCGCATTTACCGGCGGCAACTTGCGTATTTCATTGCCCTTTGGCTGCATGCGCGACGATGTTGACTCCCTTGTCGATGCGATCGTTACAACGGTTTCTCAACTTCGCGCGGAGGCAGGTCTTTGACTCCGGATTTGTGGCTTGATGAACGAGGACGGCGCTGCCCGATTCCAGTAATCGCTCTTGCTCGCGCTCAAACACAATGGGCCAACGAAGGAGCAGCACATTCGCGCCTTGTCGGTGTACTTGCCGATGATCCTGCTGCGCAATACGACATTCCTGCATGGTGTCGACTCAAAGGAGCTGAATTCATTTGCGAAGTAACCCCACCGGATGCAGGTTTGGGTACCGGTTACGTCGTGCGATTCAATTCTGAGAAATAACCTGGCTGACTCACCGCTACAGATAAGCGGTCAAGATAGTCGTTTCTCGAAATCTCACTGACTCCTAAGGTTTCGAGGTGGTCTGTTTTCCACTGCACATCAAATAGCCGGACACCACCGGCGTCTTTGAGATGCTCTACTAGCGTCACAAAAGCGACCTTTGATGCATCCCGTTTGCGATGAAACATTGATTCTCCAGCAAAAAGCCCACCAACTTCAATGCCATACAAACCGCCAACGAGTTCTTCTTCATCCCATACTTCAACAGAATGCGTCCAACCCATTTCATGTAAGGCGCAATAAGAATCAATAAACTCGTGAGTAATCCACGATTCACTGCGATTTTCATCGCAGCCACGCATGACTAATTCAAATGCAGTGTCAAATGTGACTCGATATCGCCGCATCGATTTACGTAGCGAAGCTGAAACCTGAAGGTTGTCGAGTTCCATTACCCCGCGTGGATCTGGCGACCACCACGCAAGCTCACCACTGGAAACGTGCATTGGAAATAAACCGTTGCAATATGCAGACAGCAAGGTTGACGGCGCTAAATCCGCACCAATGGCGAGGATCTCTTCACCAGGCTCACTTGTACGTGGATCAGGAAGATTCCATACGCAGGGCCCTGGATCTATCAGCGTCACAGGGTTTACGACACCACCACGTGCACCGCGACATCTGCTGCTGCCGCATCGCCATAATTCTGCGCTAACCGAGCTAAGAATGATTCGCGAGTGAAGGTGTACTCCTGCGTACCCACTGTTTCAATCACGTAGGTGGCCATCAATGAACCAACCTGCGCTGCGCGCTCGTCCCCAAGTCCCCATTGAATACCTGTGAGGTAGCCCGAACGGAAAGCATCACCAACACCCGTGGGATCGGCAATGCGCTCTGGTTTACATACGCCAACAAACACGGACTCTTGCCCACGACGATGAATGCGAGCACCTTCTGCACCAAGGGTGGTGACCCGCACTTCGACCATCGAGGCGATATCAGTTGTCTTCAAGCCTGATTTCTGCTCAATGAGAGCACTTTCATATTCATTGCTGAACAAATACTTCGCACCGTCAACAAGAGGTGCAATGTCTTTGCCATCCATAAATGAGAGTTGCTGACTTGGATCTGCAGCGAAGTCATAGCCGCGATCACGGCATTCTTGGGTATGACGAGCCATCGCGCCTGGATCATTCGCGCCGATAAGTACTACGTCGGCCCCACCGACACGATCAACAATTGGCTGTAATTCGATATTCACGGCCTCCTGCATCGCGCCTGGATAAAACGATGCGATCTGATTTTGTTCCGTATCGGTCGTGCAAATGAATCGAGCGGTGTGATGCATCGTCGATACGTGAACGCCAGAGGTGTTTACTCCGTGGCGCTCTAGCCAAGCTTGATACTCGGCAAAGTCAGCACCTACTGCACCCACTAACACCGGGTTCAATCCAAGCCGCCCCATGCCGAACGCAATATTTGGCGCGACTCCGCCACGACGCACGTCCAGTTCATTGACCATGAAGGAAACAGAGATCTTGTCGATTTTGTCTGCGACAAAGGAATCTGTGAACTTGCCAGGGAAGGTCATGAGGTGATCGGTTGCGATTGATCCAGTTACGAGGATGGCCATGTGGCAGGACTGTAGTCAATGAACAGGGCATACTTTCGCCATGCGCAAACGTTCCGCGATTCTGACCGCCTCAGCCATAGCTCTTGTTGCTGTAACCCTGAATGGATGTAGCTCATCTGAACCTTCCACACCGAACCTTGTCGGCACGTGGTCAGGTAACTACGCCTTCCCAAGCATTACCAATGGCGTGGAAAAGTCACCCTTGACGATCACCATCAATCGCCAAGAAGGTCCTTTGCTCTGGGGAACTGAAACATGGGTGGACAAGGGCAAAACCTTGAAGGCTGATCTGGTTGGCTCACTGGCTCCCGAAGGCAATCAAGTGACTCTTGCGATCGCTGGTGGATCGTTCAACGGCTTTGTCCAAGACAACACGATGAGCTTGCAGTTTGTCCTCACCCTTAATCCACCCACCGCGTTCTACGTCACGGTGACAAAGCAGTAGCAACAGCGAAAGAGATCTGATCAAGGCCAATGGCCTTGATCAGATCTCCGACTTACAGATGATTCTTACTTCGCCCACTTTGCCGTCAAGTTAATTCCGAGCTGAGAAACCGCAGTGATCTCAGCTGGAGTGAACTTCTCTTGCGGATTGACATATGCGGTGGTCGCGATAATCACGTTGCCAGTCTGTGAGTACAACGTGAATGACGAGGTCTTATCGTTGTATTTCGCAGTTGAGCTTTGGAAGTTCGACTGGTTCATCACATAGAAATTCTGATAGCTCGCACCGGGCTGTGATCCAGTTGTCCACGTCTCAGTGATCTTGGACGTGGTGTCGGTTCCGTTTTGAGCAGTCGTGGTGCCATCGCACTTCTTGGAACCCGCATATAGAGACGTGTACGCGGCAGCTGCATCCTTTGCATTTGAGTACTCATACACGTGCTCAGTCACTGAGGTGTAGGTCTTGCCGTTCTTGGTCTCAATATCAACGACTGGCTGATTCTTTGGCGCTGGTTGCGAATACAAGGTCACGCCGCTGGCATTACTGCATGGCCAAATTGCTTTATCTGGGCTTGTTACATTGAAGTCGTAGTTCTTGGCTGTGCCGAATACTGAAGGCACTTCTTTCTTGGTGAGCATCTTCGAGGCAACTGACGGCGCAGCCATCGCTGCAGGGGCAAAACTTGAAGCAATGACGAATGCAGCTGACGTTGCAAGAAGTGCGGTGCGCTTACGTGACATGAGAGTTCTCCCAGAAATGCAATGAAGGGCCCGCAATTGCGGACCCTTCAAGGATAAATCTGTTTACTTGGTTTAGCTGAATGAATCGCCGCACGCACACGAGCCGCTGGCATTTGGATTGTCGATCGTGAAGCCCTGCTTCTCGATGGTGTCCACAAAATCAATGGTTGCGCCATTGAGGTACGGGGCACTCATCCGGTCAGTTACGACTGCAACGCCTTCGAAATCCTTGTTGACATCGCCATCAAGCTTGCGGTCATCAAAGAAGAGTTGGTAGCGAAGCCCTGAGCAGCCACCTGGCTGTACAGCTACGCGAAGTGCGAGGTCATCGCGACCTTCAGATTCAAGAAGGGCCTTGACCTTCGAAGCAGCGGTCTCAGTGAGAACGATGCCGTCAGTCGTTGGCGCCTCAATGGTGACGTCAGTGGTCATGGCGGTCCTTCCATAGGTTGGTAGAGAAGAGTCTATGCCAGTTCTAACACCCCAAGTTCACATCCCATTCCCATTTTCCGGAATGAATGTGGACAATATGCAGATGACCGATCTCAGGCTAGAGCCCAAGCCGACGCCATTGGCACTTCTTCTCCTGGGTCGCGATGCGGATCCGGACAGTGAAAAAGGCGTGGAATGCCCTGGTGCACTGCCCCAAGCCTCCGATCCCGACCTCGTGGCTCGGGCCACTGCGGCCAAGGCTCGGTTAGGTGATCGGGTCTTCATTCTTGGTCATCATTACCAACGAAATGAAGTGATCGAGTTCGCTGACGTCACGGGTGACTCGTTCAAGTTGGCCCAGCAGGCAGCGGCTCACCCAGAAGCCGAATACATCGTGTTTTGTGGCGTGCACTTCATGGCCGAAAGCGCTGACATTCTGACGGCCGACACGCAAGCTGTCGTTCTCCCAGACATGGCGGCTGGCTGTTCCATGGCCGACATGGCTGCCATCAATCAGGTTGAAGCCTGTTGGAAAACATTAAAAGACGCAGGCATCGCTGACGTCACTGTGCCGATCACATACATGAACTCAACTGCAGCGATTAAAGCGTTTACCGGGCGCAATGGCGGAGCCGTGTGTACCTCAAGTAACGCTAGGCGCAGTTTGGAATGGGCCTTTGAGCAAGGTGAGAAGGTGCTCTTTCTTCCCGATCAACACCTCGGTCGCAACACTGCTGTCTTGGACCTTGGCTTGAGCCTTGAGGATTGCATTGTGTTTAACCCCATGCTCCCCAATGGCGGTGTCAGCGTTGAAGAACTTCGCGCAGCCAAAATGATTTTGTGGCGCGGCCACTGTTCGGTCCATGCTCGATTCACCGCCAAGGCAATCGCTGACGTTCGGGCACAAGTACCTGGAGTGAATGTGATCGTGCACCCAGAGTGCGCCTATGAAGTGGTCTCCAACGCCGATGTCGTCGGCTCTACTGAAGTCATCATTGCCACGATCGCAGCCGCCAAGCCCGGTACTGCTTGGGCCGTGGGCACTGAATTGAACTTGGTGAAGCGACTCGCTCAAGACAACCCCGATAAGCAAATTGTGTTCCTGGATCACTCCGTGTGCTTCTGCGCAACAATGAATCGCATCGATCTTCCACACCTGGTGTGGGCCTTGGAATCCCTGGCTGACGGCAATCTGGTGAACCAGATCACCGTAGATCCAGATACGGCCCATTGGGCCAAAGTCGCCCTGGATCGAATGCTCTCCCTTCCGGGCACGTCCACAGTGCGGGACTGACCGGATACGCTGCCATCATGTTTGGGAAGAAATCAGAATCTGACGCAACACCATCAGCGACCAGCCACGAGGAAACCGCGGGCGGCAAGGGTCGGCCAACGCCGAGCCGTAAAGAGGCCGAGGCGGCACGTAAAACTCGAGCCAAGGTTCCAAATAATCCCAAGGAAGCAAAGAAAGCAGCACGCGACCGTGCTCGCCAAGATCGGGAGCGTTCACGCCAAGGAATGATGGCTGGAGATCAGCGCTATTTACAGGCCCGGGATCAAGGTGCGGGCAAAGCCTTCACTCGTGACTTCGTCGATGGTCGCTTCTCGCTAGCTGAGTACTTCATCGTGGTGGCTGTGTTTGTCTTGGTTCTGGGCTTCGTACCAATTACGGCAATTCAATTTTGGGTCACGATTATCTTTTTCGCGTTCACCGCGATCATGGTCATCGATGTCATCATCATGGTTGTGCTTCTCAATAAGGCAGCAACCAAAGCTTTGACGAACCCCGCCGATCGCAAGGGTTTAACCCTGTATGCAATCTTGCGCGTGATGCAATTTCGTCGCTTGCGTCTTCCGCCAGCACGCGTTCGCCGCGGAGGAGCACCTAAGTAACAACTACTCAGCTGGACGCAAACTCATGGGCCCGTACACCACTGTGGACCCATTGAGAAGCGAAACTTGTTCGACACCTTCGTCTAGCAGATCTTGCCAGTTCTCGCCGATCCATGATTCAGCATCACTTTGAGTCGGGAATGACGAATCATTCGACAGAATCGATTCAGCGCTTGAGCCATCAGCCCGCTGTGTTTGCCAGGTCCAGTCCATGGTCATATCCGTTTCTATGGTCGAGTTGCAGGCGAAGTAGTGAGCGCTGGATCAGTGCTCACCACATCACCAAGTGCTAGATCGATAGCGGTCAAGACGTCTTCGGACAGCACCACACCCGAAGCCTTCACATTTTCATGTACTTGCTCGGCACGCGACGCACCAACAATTGCCGCAGAGATATTGGGCTGGTTGAGTACCCAAGCCACAGCAAGCTGTGCCGGGGTAAGCGATAACTCTTGTGCAATCGGCACTAAACGCTGCACGGCACTGAGAACCTCATCGCGCATCCAGCGCGCAATCATGTTTGCACCACCACTCTCATCTGTTGCACGTGACTGTGCAGGTGGCGGTTGACCGGGCAGGTACTTACCCGTGAGTACACCTTGTGCAATTGGTGAGAACACAATCTGTCCAACACCGAGCTCCTGCGAGGTTGGCACCACTTCTTCTTCAATCACACGCCACAACATGTTGTAGTGCGGTTGATTTGAAATGAGTCGATCAAAGCCCATGTCATCGGCGATCTGAATTGCTGCACGAATCTGCTCTGCATTCCATTCAGAAACTCCGATGTACAGCACCTTGCCTTGCCGCACCATGTCATCAAAGGCACGCATGGTCTCTTCAAGTGGAGTTTCGACGTCAAATCGATGTGCTTGATAAAGATCGACGTAATCTGTACCGATACGGCGCAGTGACCCGTGAATCGATTCCATCATGTGCTTGCGACTCAACCCACGGTCGTTCGCTCCCCTACCGGTTGGCCAATACACCTTGGTGAAGATCTCTACGCCTTCACGGCGTTGCCCTCTGAGGGCTGCACCGAGCACTTCTTCCGCCTTCGTTGCGGCGTAGACGTCAGCCGTGTCAAAGGAGGTAATTCCTGCATCAAGAGCCGCGTGAACGGTGGCGTGCGCGGTTGAATCATCAACCTGAGAGCCATGGGTGATCCAGTTGCCGAGCGTGATTTCACTAATTTTGAGGCCGCTTCGGCCTAAGTAACGATGCTGCATGGTTCACACCCTAGGATGTGATTCACAACTTCATCCACGTACTTGAAATTCAGGGGAAGTCCGGTGAGATTCCGGCGCTGTCCCGCAACCGTAATCCTGATGAAATTCAGGCAAGTCGGAGCACCTGACAGGTACGAGCGGCTCCATCCGTCGAGGCAACGGAACGGGCCCCAATAAATCTTTGGGTGTATTCCATCGGTTTGCGGGCAACTCGTTTCTTGGCCCGCTCACCGAAAGAGAAACATGAATCGCACCATCTCGCGCACCCTCACCGCTCTCGCGGGCATCACGTTCGCCTCTGTCGGCCTAATGTCCCCCGCAACGGCCGTTTCGCCTGACGCAGGCTTATTCGGAGCAATGGATCCAACGTACGACGGCGTCTTTCGTCAATCAGTTGCGATTCTCGCGCTCAACCCACTCAACAAGGTGCCTGCCCAATCGGTCACATGGTTGAAAAGTCAGCAATGCCTTGATGGATCATTTGAGGCTTATCGCAAATCAATCCGGACTGCATGTGCAACCCCGGACCCCGTGAAATTCACTGGTGCTGATTCGAATGCAACCTCTCTTAGTGCAATGGCACTGCGTGCGGTCAAAGAAACCGCTGCGGCCAATAAAGCGATTGCTGCGTTGATCGCAAAGCAAAACAACGATGGTGGCTGGGGCTACACGTTGGGTGGCGCTTCAGATGTGAATTCCACTGGTCTCACGCTTGCAGCACTCAATGGCGCTCCAAAAACAGCGGCAGTCAAGGCAGCAGGCAACCGTGCCCGCAACTACCTCACCGCAGTTCAAGTTCCTTGCACAGGTGCCGGAGCCTTCGGGCTTCCTTATCAAGCAGATGGTCCAGCTGATTTGCTGGCTTCAGGCCAAGGACTTCTTGGATTAGCCGGAACGGTTCCCGTCGCAAAGCCCACATCCTTTGGTTCAGTTAATTCCACAACCTGCAAGTCAACCGCTATCACCAAGGTTGCGACCTATCTTTCACAGCAATTGATCAGTACTCGTGGAGCCCTTCCTTCATCGATGGACCCAAAGCAGACGGACTGGAATGCAACAACGAATGCCGTATTGGCCCTCAGTTCAGCGAAAATCGCAAAAGCTGCAATTGATGCCGGCGTTGCAGCCCTTCAAAAAAATGTTGATGCGTACACAGGTAGTGGCGACAAGTTCAAAGCCGCTGCAAGTGGGGGTTTGATTTTGGTTGCAGATGCGACCGGGCTTAATCCATCGGCATTTGGAACTAAGAAAACCGACCTCGTCACTCAATTACTCAATTCAGTGACGAAGTAACCGATCACTATGTTGAAGGTACGCCAACGAGTTGCCAGCATTCTTGTGCTCGCGCTCGTTGGCGTGCTCACGAGTTTTTTCACAGCTTCCACTGCTCAGGCAGCCTCGTATCGGTACTGGACTTATTGGACTACCAATAACGGCGTATGGGAATTTCGCCAGATTGGACCGGCGGCAAACATCCCCGCAGATGGTGCTGTTGAAGGTTGGAAGTTTGCCATTTCGTCGCTGAACGGTGATGAGCAAGCCAAACCAGCGTTTACTTCTGCCAATGCTTTCCAAGTGGTTTGCGGATCAACTCCTGCGTTGCCAGATAAAAAGCGCGTGGCCCTTGTTGTTGATCCAGGTAGTTCGCAGGTTGCACCGCAAGGTGAGAAACCTGGATTACTCACAAGCACCTGCGTGCAAATTGAAACCAACGCCACTGGTTACAACATCTTGCGAAGTGTGATGCCGGTTCGCACATCAAACGGATTTATCTGCGGCATTGATGGCTACCCAACTATCGAATGTGCCGACGTCGTTGATGACGCCACGACAGCAATGGACCCCTCCGCAACCCAAACGCCGAAATCCGCTCCCACTTCCAACCCGCTACCTGTTGTGATCGTGGCGTTGGTACTGAGCGTTGGCGGCGGTTTGCTCTGGCAATTGCGTAGGCGAAAGTGAAAGCGGCATTCCAGATTGGCAATAACGCTTCCACTCGCTGGCTCCATCCCGGAGCCTGGTGGGTATGGGCACTTGGACTTGCTACCGCCGCCAGCCGAACCTTAAATCCCTTGTTGCTGGTATTGATTATTGTCGTTGCGGCGATTGTTGTGCACGCACGTAAGCCTGATGCACCTTGGGCCCAATCGTTCATGTTCTTCGTCAAGCTTGGTATCGCCATCATTGTGATTCGGGTTATGGTGCAAGTTCTCTTTGGTGCAGCCATTGGCGAAACAACACTCTTCAATTTGCCCAGCGTGACCCTGCCTGAATGGATGGCTGGCGTTCGCTTGGGCGGTCCCGTCACGCTCGAAAGCATCTTGATGGCTTTCTATGATGGTCTTCGCTTGGCCACGATCATCATTTGTATCGGTGCCGCTAATTCACTTGCTTCGCCAAGTCGGCTACTGAAATCAGTACCTGCGGCGCTCTATGAAATTGGAGTAAGCGTTGTTGTTGCGTTGACCTTTACCCCGAAGTTGGTTGCAGATGTATCTCGCGTCCAAGCCGCTCGCCATTTGCGTGGTCGCGTCACTCGAGGCCCTCGAGCAATCGCAGGGGCTGCCATGCCAGTGCTTGAGGGCGCACTTGAAGGTTCAATCACGTTGGCAGCGGCAATGGACTCACGTGGCTATGGGAGACGCAATGACATGGGAGTGAAAGCTCAGCGGACTACGTCAACCCTGCTTGCCGTTGGGTTGATTGCGGCATGTATCGGTACCTACGGCCTCGTGGCAGCTACTTCACCCATACTGCTCAGCGCGCCGATGTTGATTATTGGCGTGGGAGCAAGCTTGGTTGCCATCACTCGCTCAGCGCAATCAGCAGTGCGTACCCGTTATCGTCCAGATCCTTGGTGGATACCCGAATGGCTCGTAGCTATCGCTGGGATTTTTATTGCTGGCACATTCATCATCAGCATGTGGATATCGCCGCTGGCAATGGAAACTCAGGTCGACCCAGCGATGTGGCCAGCGCTCCCACTGTTGCCACTCATTGGGCTCGTAATTGCGGCAACACCTGTACTGACCGCACCGCCAATTCCGCGCACCTATGGTGAGTCACCACACATAACACCTCAACCATTTGAGGTGGCCGCATGATTCGCTTCGAGAATGTTTCGGTCACCTACGATGGTGAAACCACTCCCATACTTCGCAATATTGATCTCGAACTCTTCGAGGGCGAAATGGTGCTGGTAATTGGAAGAACCGGAAGCGGAAAAACCACATTCTTGCAAACGATTAATGGGCTCATGCCCCACTTCACTGGTGGCACGTTGAGCGGCCGGGTCACCATCGATGATCGTGATACCCAAACCAATCCACCTCGCGAGCTTGCCGATCTTGTTGGCGTTGTTGCACAAGATCCGGCACGTGGGTTTGTCGCTGACACAGTTGAAGAAGAGCTTGCCTTTGGCATGGAATGCCTGGGGCTGGCACCTGAAGTCATGCGGCGTCGCGTTGAAGAAACCCTTGATCTTCTTGGTTTGAATGATCTTCGCTATCGGCCGCTCATGACGCTATCTGCTGGCCAGCAACAACGCGTGGCTATTGGCGCTGTACTCACCTCGCACCCAAAGGTGTTAGTCCTTGACGAACCAACCTCTGCCCTAGATCCGGGAGCTGCGGAAGAAATTCTTGCTGCGCTTCAACGCCTTGTTCACGACCTAGGTATCACAGTTGTGATGGCCGAGCATCGACTTGAACGAGTAGTGCAATATGTCGATCGAGTGATCGTCGTGCCCGGCAATGCCGCACCACTCATTATCGGCACACCGCAAGAGGTAATGCGCACTGCGCCAATCGCGCCACCTGTTGTTGAGCTGGGTCGAGTTGCTGGTTGGAATCCGCTTCCACTGAGTGTTCGCGATGCCCGTCGCGTTGCTGGCCCTTTACGCACCTTGCTCATCGATCAAATTCCACCTGTCCGAAGTAATGAGAGCACTCAAGATTCTGAAGTTCTCTCTGAAGCACAGCAATTGACTATTCGATATGGCCAACACACTGCGCTGAAAGCCGTATCACTGGCCATTCGCAGCGGCGAAGTCGTGGCACTCATGGGAAGAAATGGTGCAGGCAAGTCAACGTTGCTCAATGCGATGGTCGGCCTTCGCTTTGCGAGCTCAGGTTCAATCACGACGCACGGCAAGGATCCAAGAACGCTGAAGGGTGTTGAACTTCTCAACAGCGTCGGATTGGTCCCACAATCCCCTGGCGATCTCCTTGAGGCCACCAGCGTTGGCGATGAATGCAAGGCGGCCGATCGCGATGCCAATGTTGAGTCAGGCACTACGCGTGCACTCTTGGATTTATTGGCTCCAGAGATTGATCATGCGACTCACCCACGCGATCTGTCTGAGGGGCAACGGCTCCTTCTTGCTCTCGTGATCGTGTTGGCAGCTCGCCCACCCCTACTTCTCCTAGACGAACCAACTCGCGGTTTGGATTACCCCACCAAGATTCGTCTGGTTGACGCGCTGCGCAATCTTGCACTTGCCGGTCACGCCATCATTTTGGCTACCCATGATGTAGAGCTCGCAGCTGAAGTCGCAACAAGAGTTATCGTGCTGGCCGAAGGGGAAGTCGTTGCAGACGGACCCACCGCTGATGTTGTCGTTGCTTCGCCAATGTTCGCTCCACAAATTGCAAAGGTGATGGCGCCTTACCCATGGCTCACTGTCACCGATGTAGTGAACACAATCGGTCCCTTGATTCTGCGCAGCCATGCACCGATTAGCGGGGATGCGCTCACATGACTCCCGCCGTACG
>CAEZVB010000023.1_pt1 | contig 16867 bp, 18 predicted proteins | sample 7264631 | NCBI WGS metagenome assembly CAEZVB01 (sample SAMEA6813846, study PRJEB35770) | uncultured Actinomycetes bacterium | biome: Freshwater; feature: Freshwater reservoir; material: water | place: Czech Republic | collected 2017-05-23 | depth 0.5m m | reverse complement strand
TCGGGGCCTGGGTTGCGCATCACCTTCCAGAAGCTGCACTCCTTCTTGGATTTGCCACACTCAACCTCGTCAATGTCGTTCTGACAAACCGACGAGTGGGTGCTTCTGCTGCTGAGCATGATCAACAAACAAACGATGCATCCTCGACCCAGATTGCAGTGACTGGTGGATCTGGTGGATTCCTTGCCGGACTCTTTGGCATTGGAGGTGGACTCATCACCGTGCCACTGCAAATCCTTTGGCTGAATACTCCAATAAAAATTGCTGCCCGAGTGTCGCTTGCCGTCATCATGTTCTCCAGCGGAGCCGCACTTCTCGGCCATGTGATCAATCGTGCCGACATCAACTGGCGTACTGGCATTGTTCTGGGAATCGGTGGCCTTATCGGCGCACCTATCGGAAGCAGATTGCTGCGCCGCATGTCATCGAAAGCCGCCACCCGACTCCTGCAAGCTGTGCTTATTGGAGTTTCTGTCTACGTGACGTACCGAGCATTCAACTAAGCGAACTAGCGCGACCCTCGCGCACGTACATAATCACTCACGACGTAATCACCAAGTCGATCACCTGAAGCAGCGAGGACTCGCCCTCCATTACGCCGAGCCATTTGATCCAAGAAGCGCTCAAGACTGGGGTCATCTCCCAACCGGAACCAAGAGATTGGAACTCTGCGCCGGGTCATCAAATCAACTTGAGCAACAGTCAACGCAATCGTTTCATCACTCGGAGGCCAACTGAAATTTGAATAACCCTCATCGTCAATGTGAGCTGTTGGTTCACCGTCAGTTACTACCATCACCACACGTTGGGCGCCATGGTGCTTGTCTAAAAATCGCCCAGCAAGCATCAACGCGTGATGCAAGTTTGTGCCTTGTATGTAGCTCGCTTCTAGATCAGGTAACTCATGTGGCTTCACTACCTGTGCGATATTTGCGAACGAAATAATTTCCAGCGCATCGAGTGGATACGCAGATTGTGCAAGTGCGTGTAAGGCAAGAGCCATGGTTTTCGCGGAGCGCCAAGTGTCACTCATCACCATCGAGAAAGACTGATCGATCAGGAGAGCCACAGCAGCGCGGGTGCGAGTTTCTGTTTCATGTACTTCGAAATCTTCTGCTGACAGCGACAACGTTGCCGAGTTACTCATGATTTTGCGGTTAACCGCATTGCGAACCGTCTTCACAACATCGATGGGCTGCTCATCCCCAAACTGCCAAGGTCGAGTCATTCCAGTGATTTCGCCAGCAGCGCCGGTTCGGTGCACACTGTGATCACCGCGGGAGGACGCGTCAAGCGAGGAAAAAACTTGGCGAAGTGCAGTCTGGCCGATACGTCGCACGGCTTTAGGGGTCAACTCGAGTCGATCACCATCGCGCTGGAGGAAGCCTTCATCTTCTAGCTGCTTTTGAATCTCACGCATAGCACGGAGGTCATCAACAGCCGCACGACCAAGAGCTCGCGCAACCGCAGCCTCATCAATGTTGTCCAGGTTTGCCCGCGCATCGCTATCGGAAAGTTGATCCATGATCGATTCAAGATCAGCAAGCTCAGCTAGCGCTTGGGTTGCATCGGGAAGACCAAGAGGTTCATCGCCACTCATACGCTGTTGGCCAGACCAGGAAAATTCTGGGCGCATAGTTTTCAAATTTTCTTGAAGACGGGACATTTCATCCTGTAGGCCCATATCAGCCAGTGCTTCTGCCATTGCTTCTGCAAGTTCGGCACGCTGCTCAGGGTTCAGCGAGTCCATCATTCGCTGCATCGCCGCTGCTTGGCGAGCAAGTTCATCAATGAACTCAGACAGTGTTTCTGGTGCGTCCGGAAAGAAGTCTTTGTGTTTTTCCTTGAACTCTTCGTAGTCTTGGGAAGCATCTTCACCCTGACGATGTTTTTCCAGCATCGCGTTGAGATCCTGCATCATCTCTTTCATTGCAGCTTTTGACTCAGGGGTATTCATTTGTTTCATGCTCTGTGTCATGTTCTTAAATTGCTGATCTAGCACATCTCGCTGCAGACGATCCTTTAGTTGATCAAAGGACTGCTTGGCTTGAGGTGACTGCCAGTCGTAATTGGAAAGTTGCTGAACAGCGCGACCAATCTCATCAGGCACGGTATCGAGCATCGCTTCACGAAAGCGTGCATCATCAGACGGATCAGGAAATAATGCTGCACGTTCTTGGGTTAGGGCATCATCTAGTAATTGGCGAAGATCAGTTAACAAACCATCCATGCGCCCTGACTTTTCAAGTTCTTTGCGGCGCTGCTGGGCTTTGCGAAACATGTCGCGTAGACCATCGCGATTGTTGAGGCCATCTCGAAACATGTCGCGAAAAGCATCGGTGAGGGACTGGCCATCAAGGAGGCGCCGACCGATTTCATCTACACCGCCACCAGCATCAACTGGGGCGGCTAGCGGATCGGGCCCGTCATGAAATGACCCGTACTGGAATCGACTCATGAGGCTCCGTAGCGAATAACCCCATCAACAGCATCTTTATCAATTCGACGAGTGAGCCAAAGACCTTCGATCGCGAACTCAACACAGGCCGCAGCGAGCCCAGAAGATTCCGCTAGCTCGGGCTCAACTGTTTGCATGAGTTTTCCAAGACCTTCGAACTGACCAAGCTCACCCAGAAGAGATGCGCCAGGGGTGACATCACCGGTCTGCAAGGTATTGCCTTCATCAAACCACTCAACTAGCGAAGTCAGGACCGGGCGAATGTCATTGCCACCCAACAGCTGTCGCCATGTTTCAGCAGTTGCTTTGCGGGCAAGATGAATCAGCAGTTCTTGCTCACGGCCTTCTTCACTGACATCGAACTCAACTTTTCCGCGCAGCGTTGGAACAACTCCCATCAGATCACCAATGCGAGCAACCGGATCCTTTTCACCTGTGATCGCTGCGCGACGAAGGGCCGCTCCAGAGAGCGCCTCAGTACACGCAATCGCGAAACGAGCAGACACACCACTGCGCTGATCGATAGACGAAGAAGTACGTACCTCAGTTGTGAAGCGGGCAACGACGTCGTACATGTGATCTGGGATTACTGCCTGAACATTTGCTTCTTGACGAATAAGATCAATTTCATCGTCCAGTAACAACGGATAGTGCGTGCGGATCTCAGCGCCGAAACGGTCTTTCAGCGGCGTGATGATGCGGCCACGATTGGTGTAATCCTCTGGGTTTGCACTAGCAACTACAAGCAAATCAAGTGGTAAACGAAGGTTGTAACCGCGCACCTGAATGTCTCGTTCTTCGAGAACGTTCAGCAGGGCGACCTGAATTCGTTCAGCAAGGTCAGGTAACTCATTCATGGCAAAAATGCCACGATTCGTGCGAGGAACCAAGCCGTAGTGCACTGTTTCTGGATCCCCCAAGCTGCGACCTTCGGCAACCTTGACTGGGTCAACATCACCAATGAGGTCAGCGACGGAAGTATCTGGCGTTGCAAGCTTCTCGCCAAACCGTTGGCTGCGGTGACGCCATGAAACGGGAAGGTCATCGCCAAGCTCCGCTGCTTTTCGTCGGCAGCCAGCACAGATTGGCTCAAGGGGGTCGTCATTAATTTCACAGCCCTCGACAACTGGGATCCACTCATCCAACAGTTGAGTCAAGGTACGAATCAGTCGCGTCTTCCCTTGTCCGCGTTCACCAAGAAGCACCAGATCATGTCCAGCAAGAATTGATCGCTCGACTTGAGGAATCACCGTGTCTTCAAATCCCACGATGCCAGGCAGACTCGGCACACCCTCGCGCAGGCGCTGCAGCAGATTGGCTTGCATCTCTTGTTTCACCGTGCGCGACTGGTAGCCACGAGCTACGAGTGCGCTCAGTGTGCGAGGGAGATCAGCAGGGACAGATGGGGCGAAATTGGTCACCTGCTGACCGTACGGTGCCGAAGGAAATTACGCCACACGTTCACCGCGAAACATCCAGGTATTTACTCGGCGATGCCCACATCCGTCTGATCTGGCTTGGTCTTTCCCGACGCAATGCTTTTCGGTAACGGTGCCGTCCCGCCAAAGCGAGGGGGTAACCACCACAAATCATCAGACGAATCCCTTGGGTACCGCTCTATGGTCTGATTCAAAAGCGCCCCCATCACTGTCCGTAAACGATCAGTCTCTGCATGGACATCAGCACGTTTTTCCACGGTGATGGGTGCACCAATGGTGATCGCGATCGTTTTTCCCCGTGAAAGATCTTTATGGCCGTAACCGAGAATGCGCTGTCCGCCAAATACCGTGATCGGAATAATGGGTACTTGCGCCATTGCGGCCATTCGCACTGCACCGCTCTTGAATGAAATCAATTCGAATGAACGACTCATCGTGCCTTCTGGGAACACTCCCAGGAGCTCACCATCTTTGAGGGCTCTCACACCTTGACGAAACGCGTCTGACCCTGCATCCCGATTGACGGAAATGTGTCCCATTGCTCGCATCAAGGGGCCCGCGACGGGATTCTTGAAAATCCCATCCTTGGCCATGAAGCGCACCCGGCGATGTCCCCGGCGATCTGCAGGCAATCCAGCAAAGGCGTAATCAAGGAAACTGATGTGATTGATGGCCAACACTGCTCCACCCGTCGTGGGAATGTTCTCCTGGCCAACGATGTCGAATTTCAACCCGAGAGCTTGAAAAAGCCCCTTGACTGTGAACACAAGCGGGCGATACACGAGATCTGCCATACGAGAAGGCTAACGAAGCGGCAGGATGAGGTCATTGGTCCCCACCCGTGAGGCCAAGTTTCCCTCGTCTGATCTCAATTGAACTGAGAAGATGCACCATGGAGGTCACCACAATGTTCCACAACCGTGTTGTCGTTGGATTTGACGGAAGCGCGCCTGCTGAAGGAGCCACCCGTTGGGCTGCCCGGGAGGCGCAATCGCGAGGACTGGGACTGACCGTTATTCACGCCACCGTCCCACCGATGAGTAGCAGCGGTGCCTGGGGTCCAGGGGCTCCTATTTCCCTGGATGCCCTAGATGAAATTCGCGAAAGCGCGCAAACATCACTTGATGCATTCGCTTCAACCCTTCCGGCCAGCGACATCCAAACATTGGTTCAGGTTGGTTCACCCACTGGGATCTTGCTGTCGGCATCAGAAACCGCGGCACTGATAGTCGTCGGCTCACGTGGACATGGTGGATTTAAGGAACTGCTTCTAGGGTCAGTAAGTCAACAACTCGTGACGCATGCTGATTGCCCAGTCGTCGTTATTCGCGAGGAACGTGCAGTAGATGCAACAGCCGTGGTTGTAGGTGTTGACGGCAGTGCCGCATCACATGCAGCTGTTGATTTTGCCTTCGACTATGCAAGTCGCCATCGCCTTACAGTGCTGGCTGTTCATGCATGGGACGTTCCATCCTTTGATCTCATCGTGATGCCCAACACTCCTGTTCCAATTGAAATTGGAGACATTGCCAATACCGAAGTTCGGTTGGCCGCTGAACTCTTGGCTGGCTACGAAGCGAGCTACCCTGATGTCGCTTTGGAAACTCGAGTCATTCGAACCACCCCAGCTAATGCCATCTTGAGTGTGGAACCAGAAGCAGCCATCATCGTGATGGGCACTCGCGGCCACGGAAGTGTGATCGGATCAATCATCGGTTCCGTGAGTCACACCGTTCTGCATCGCGCCACTGTCCCGGTGGTTGTTGTTACTGAACAAGCACATGACGACGATGCCGCTTAAGACCTCTCCACTACCCTGTTCACATGGCTAACAGCGACCGCTTGGTGTGGATTGATTGCGAGATGACTGGGCTCTATCCAGAAAAAGATGAGCTCGTTGAAATTGCTGCGATTGTGACTGACGGTGAACTCAATGAACTTGATGCCGGTATTAGTTTGGTCATAAAGTGCAATGACGCCGCTCTGCAGCAGATGGACGATTTTGTCATCAACATGCACACTGAGTCAGATCTCATCAATGAAATTCCCAATGGAATTGCTCTGGCTGATGCCGAAGCCCAGGTGTTGACCTACGTGATGCAACATGTTCCAGAGCCTCGCAAAGCTCCGCTAGCCGGGTCCAGTGTTTATACTGATCGAGGGTTTTTGGCCAAATACATGCCAGAGCTCGACAACCACCTCCACTATCGGCTCGTGGATGTCTCCAGCATCAAGGAACTTGTTCGCCGGTGGTACCCACGCGCCTACTTTGCTCTTCCAGAAAAGCATGGCAACCACCGCGCTCTGGGTGACATTCGAGAATCGATCGCAGAACTTCGCTATTACCGTGATGCGGTATTTATTGCGGCCCCAGGACCCGACACCACCGCGGCCCAAGAGATAGGCCAGCGCCACGTGGTCGACCACGGCTGATCAAGCACCCGACCTGAGCCGGATTTTGGGTAGATCCACCGGCCACTAGTATTAGTGCTCCGCGCAAGCGGGTGGGAATGGCTCCGGCCGAACTCATGGTGGGTATAGCTCAGCTGGTAGAGCGTCGCGTTGTGGTCGCGAATGTCGCGGGTTCGAGTCCCGTTACTCACCCCAATGGTGGTCTAGACATGACACCGCCGGCTGCGACCGCGGAACAGGATCTAGAACTTGTCAGTTCGCATGCGATGAAAGTCGATGCCCGCAAATAACCAGCGGTCATCGACTTTTTCGTAGGTATCAAAGTAGTAGCCAACACTGCGGACCGTTTTTATCAAAGGATCAGCTGGGTATTCCACGTGTTCTGGAAACACGAGATAATCGCTGATAGCCCAGATGCCACGTGCGTGCGATGCATCCAGAATGGTTATTTCACTTTGATGACCTGCGTGAAAGGTAAAAACCTCTCCTAAAATTCCACGAATCTGATCACGCATCTGATCTTTACCAGCAAAGGTGTAATCAGATTCGTGATTTGTGAAATAACACGTGGGTGTGAAGAGTTCGCCAAACTCATCCCAGGCTTTGGTATCCACAAATCGCCAATATTGCGCACGAAGTACACGAAGATCTTCAATCGCTAGCAACCGAACTAGCGGATCAAGCTCTGTCATGTGCTTCTCCTTAGGGTTTACTGACCTTCTTGGGCTGCGTGCGCGCGAGCAAGTTCAAGAGCAACATCGATAATCATGTCTTCCTGACCGCCAACAACCTTGCGGCGGCCGAGCTCCAAAAGGATTTCAGCTTGGCTTACGCCATAGCGCTCAGCTGCCTTTTGTGAGTGCAAGAGGAATGAGCCATAAACACCTGCGTAACCCAGGATCAGACCAGCGCGGTCAATAACCTGTTGCCGCGGCATCATGGGACGCACAATTTCTTCAGCCAAGTCCATCAACGCAAGTGGGTTCACACCCGTTTCGATGCCGTACTTGGTGCTGACAGCAGCAAGAATTTCTGTTGGGCAGTTGCCAGCGCCCGCGCCAAGGCCAGCGCTGGTGCCATCAAGGTTCTTGGCGCCTTCCTCATATGCAGCAATTGAATTCGCCACAGCCATAGACAGGTTGTTATGTGCATGTACACCAACAGGAATCTCAAGGGCATTCACCAAGGCATTCACCCGACGACGAACATCTTCAGTGGTCATTGCGCCAGCAGAGTCAGCTATATAAAGCGTGTCAGCTCCATAGGACTGCATCAACAATGCCTGCTTCACAAGATCCTCTGGGCTACTCATATGCGACATCATTAAGAAGCCAATGGCTTCCATCTCGAGTTTCTTCGCTACCTTGATGTGCTGCTCGGTGATATCTGCTTCAGTGCAATGCACTGCAATGCGCGCAACATTGACGCCAAGTTCTCTTACTTCACGAAGATCGTCAGCGATACCAATACCTGGAAGTAACAAACAAGCGATTTGTGCATTCGTGGTGGCTTCACATGCGCGAGCAATTAATAGTTTCTCGTCCACTTTTGAGAAGCCATAATTAAAGCTCGAGCCACCTAGGCCATCACCATGTGCGATTTCAATGACCTCAACTCCTGCGGCATCTAGACCCTTAACAATATTAATAACATCGTCTTCGGTGTATTGATGGCTGATGGCATGTGAACCATCACGCAGGGTTGAGTCAATCAATCGGAAGTCACGATGTGTGGTTGGAGTGCTCATGCGGTGGCTCCTGACTTGTGAATCGAGATAGCTTCGCCTACTCGCAATGCCGCGGCGGTCATAATGTCAAGGTTTCCTGAGTACGGAGGCAAGTAATCGCCTGCACCTTCGACTTCAAGTAGTGCCACTACTCGATTGGGAACAACTCCCCCTGGGGTATTGAATGGCCCTTCCTCAATGACTGGCTCATTCTTCAGGTGATAGCCCGGTACATATCTGGCAACCTCATCAACCATTTCAAGGATGGATGCAATCACGGCATCATGATCTGAACCTTCAGGCAATGCACCAAACACGGTATTGCGCATCATGATTGGTGGATCTGCGGGATTCATCACGATGATGGCTTTTGAGGTTGATGCTCCACCGATTTCACGAAGTGCAGCACTTGTAGTGACGGTGAACTCATCGATATTTGCGCGAGTACCTGGGCCTGCAGAAAGCGAAGCGATTGTGGAAACCATTTCCGCGTAAGGCAATTCATCAATCGCACGACGGATCGCGTACACAATTGGCGTGGTTGCTTGCCCGCCACACGTAACCATGTTGACGTTCATGGAATCAAGGTGTTCGTACAGATTCACTGCAGGAATGACCTTTGGCCCACGCGCTGCTGGGGTGAGATCCACTGCAACAATGCCAGCTTCGCGATACTTCGGTGCATTTCGCACATGCACATAGGCACTGGTGGCATCAAAGATCATGTCGATGTTATTACCTGGATCGAGTACCCACTCCGGGCCTTCGTGAGGCGCAAGCAGACCCAGGCCCTTTGCTCGCTTGAGGCCATCACTGTCAGGATCAATACCTACCAACGCAACGAGATCCAACACATCGGAGCGAAGCATCTTGAACATCAAGTCAGTTCCGATGTTTCCTGACCCCAAGATTGCACAGCGCATTTTTTTCATGAACGCTTACTTCACTTTCACTGTAATGGAACCGAGGCGGTCGAACTCTGCGGTGAACGTGTCACCGGATCCAGCGGGCACCATTGCATGCAGGGCGCCAGTCATGATGATCTGGCCTGCCTTGAGCACCACTCCCATCGGAGCCAAAGTGTTGGCAAGCCAAGCAACAGTTGCAAGAGGATCACCCATTGCGGCCGCTCCTGCACCAGTCGCGAGCACTTCGCCATTCTTGGAGAAAACCATGCCGATATGACGCGGATCGAAGTCATCGATTGGTACAACCTTGCTACTCAATGCGATAGCGCCGCCACTTGCGAGATCAGCGACGGTGTCTGCGATCTTGATTTTCCAATCAACGATGCGCGAATCAACAATCTCGAGTGCGGCTGACAAGCCAACCGTGGCATCACGCACATCATCGACAGTGCAATTTGGGCCGCTGAGATCTTTACCAAGAATGAGGCCGATTTCGCCCTCGATGCGAGGTGCAATGAATTGATCGCGAGGGATCGTTGAACCATCACTGAAAATTCCGGATTCAAAGATCGGACCAAAGTCAGGCTGGTCAATCTTTAGGAGTTCCTGCATGGCTTTAGAGGTGAGACCAAGTTTATAACCGGTGATGACTTCACCATTGGCGATGAGCTTCTCAACTAACCGTTCTTGAATCTCGTACCCATCGAGCATTCCGAGCTCGGGTGCCTCATCAGTGAACGCAGCAATTGCTTGCTTAGTTTGACGAGCCTCATACAGGGCATCGGCATGCGCTTGAGCCTGTTCGGCGTTGATGGTCATCTTGCTCCTCGATCTTTCTTGAATTCAGGTCTCATTATTCAGCCGCGATTGCGGCTGTCAGTGGTCATCGTGGGTGTGGTTCGCCTCGAAGCTGCGCCTTGGCGTAAGCCCCCACTGAAAGCCACTCAGTGCGCATTTCCGGGGTGGCAATAACAAAACTTGCCAATTCGAGAGGGTCCAGGAACGCAACTTCTTTGGTTTCAAGGTCTTCAATCATCAAGCGTGGGGTTTTTCCGGCGCGATCAATAACTACCCGAACAGCGGCAAACTCGTTCCACACCACTTCTTCAGGCTTGTCCGTAATACCTACGGTCCAGTTATTACTCATGACGAAGTGTCCTTGGCAACGACTTTTTTCAGTTCACTCTTTAACACCTTGCCGGCGCCGCTGAGTGGGAAATCCGAGTGTGTGGTGAATCCGCGTGGCTGCTTGTAGCCCGCAAGTTCTTCGCGACACAGTTCCTTAATTTCCTGCTCAAGTTGTTCCTGATTTCCATCCCATTGCGGACGCACAACAACAGAAACGTGCGGACTCTCCCCCCATTCGGGATGTGGCATGCCAAATACCGCGACCGACTCAACACCTGGGTGACGTGCAACAACTCGCTCGAGCTCTGCCGGATAGATATTGAAGGCACCACTAATGATGAGATCGTTCTTGCGATCAACGAGGAAGAGGTAGCCCTCTTCATCCCGATAAGCGATGTCATTAGTGAACAAGGTGTCACCACGGAAACGATCTGCCGTTTCCTCAGGTCGATTCCAATAACCTGGGCTAATCGCCTCTGAACGCAAGGTGATTTCACCAACTTCGCCCGGTGCGCATTCCTTGCCATCGTCATCCACGACAGCAATTTCTGCATACATCGATTCACGTCCGCATGAATTCACCCGAGCGACATCTCCCAATGCAATCTTGCGGTGGTCTTCGGGGCTCAGCATGGTGACAAACCCACCGACTTCTGACTGGCCGTAACGCTGCCAAAGATCACAACCGAGAAGTTCAAGTGCGCTTTCAATAAGTGGAGCAGATGCGGGGGCTGATCCGTAACCAATTCGGGTGAGTGAGGAGATATCAACCTTTGGCCGCTCTTCCAGATACGACACCACACGCTGCAACATGGTGGGAACCATGATGGTTGAAGTGATGCGGTATTTCTCTATAGTTGCAAGCACTTCTGGGACTTCAAACTTGGGCATGATGACCATTGTTTGACCTTGATACGCCCAAGACAGCGTGCGAAATGCTCCACCTGAAGTGAAGAACGGTGTAACTGCGATGTAGCGATCATCATGGCGGCTGCGATCCATCACGACCTGATCAATACAACCTGACAGCATGGTGCGATGGGTATGCATGACTGCCTTTGGCAATCCAGTAGTTCCTGAGGTGTAAATAAAGGCCCGAAGATCATCTGGTTTCAAATCACTTGGCGTTGGATCGCCGGCGGATGCCCCAAGGAGTGCTTGCTCATAATCAGGAGCTGAGCCTTCGCCATCGATCTCAAGTGCAATCTTCACATCGTTGTTACCGGCCAAAACTGTGGCAGCTGCGCCAGCAACTGAACCATGAAAGATCAGCGCCTTGGAACCGCTGTCTTGTACCTGATACTCAAGTTCAGCCGGGGCTAACCGCACATTCAGAGGAACCAGAATAAAACCTGCTTTGGACAATCCAAACGAAATCTCAGGCCACTCAAGGGTATTTGGCGCAAACATCGCGACGCGATCACCCGGCTGCAAGCCAGCATTGCGCAGATATGAACCGATGCGATTGGCTCGATCGTTGACGGCAGACCACGTCAGCTCACGTCCCTCACAAATAATGCCAACTTTGTTTGGGAAACGACGAGCATTGAGACGTGGAATATCACCAACGAGCATGTTCTTGATCCTTTAGATAATGAACGCGACAGTACGAATTGCGTCTTCGTTGTTAACTAACAGTGCAGTCTTCTTCACCAATTGCAAACCTGCCGATGTGCGACGCACGGTGTAGAGGTAGCGACCAGCCCACACATGCGTGCCATTGCGGTGTTCATACAACACAAAATTCGCACCAATATTGATGTCGTCACCTTGCTCACTAAGAACCTCAAGGTTGCTTAACATTCGGCGCATCTTTGATGGCGGGCTTTGAGAATAGCGACGACCTGTTTTGAGTTGAGCCAAACGACTATGAATGCGACTGCGATTGTCGTAGATATAGGAAACATCGACAGATGGATCTGCGTCATCTTTGGTTGGTAACCAATAGATCGCATCATCCGCCCAGAGCGACTCCCAGTCGTCGTAACGACTCTCATCTGCATAACGAGCTTCCAAGAAGAGGAAAGCGGCAATGTCATCAGGTACATGAGTGTTCATGCTGAAGCCTGCTTTCCTGTCATGAGTTCCTTGTAGTGCACCCACATCGCGCGCTGCGTGGTTTCTGAGGTGCGGTCATAGGAAGTCAGGCCCTTGTCTTCTTGGACTTCTGAACTAAACCCACGGGAAAGTAAGGCCCATTCAGGCATCTTTGCCGTCAGACCGGCCTGATTGCGCTCACCCATTTCGCCATCATCAGCGATCAAGAATCCGGCAGGGCCCATGGCACCTTCTGCATTGCGAAGAATGCGCGCATTAATCTCTTCGCCACCAGCAATGTGAATAGGCGCGGTGTACTGAATTGACTCATTGGCTGCCACTGGCTCGACCATGATCACATGCATTTCTGCAAGAAAAAGGTTCGGCCAAATGAAGGTGTGAGGTGGACCGTCAACAAAACGCTTATGGGTTTCATCAGCTCCAACAGATGCTTCCATAGCTGCGACATACTTCGCCATCTTTTCGCGAGGTGTGCGCTTGAACCAGATAAACTCAGCATCCTGTGACTGATACTCACGCGAGTAATCAACCTCGTTATGGCCGCCACCAAGATCGCGGGTAGCAACAAGCAACTCATCCGATGCGTAGTCAACCTTTGCCGGCATGATCGCCTTGTATACCGACTCGTGAGTAAAGAGTGGGTGATAACCATCAACCTGTGATTCATTGACGATCTTCCAGTTCGCTACTGTTTTATGCTTCATCCAGCCGCCGCGCAATTCAATGCGCCCTTCTGGTGACAGACTTAACAGGCGATCAATTGGACCCTTGGCTCGACCGATGTATTCGTCGAAGCTGCCGGCATTCCCATACAGGTTCGCGAAAATAAATCCGCCGTAAATCTCAACCTGGTGTGCCTGTGCCATGCCCAATTCGGAACGCATTTCAGCCATTTCCTGGTCGTAGCCCTCGCGAAATGGCACACCCTGCAAACGGCCATCATTGGCGTACGTCCACCCGTGGTACGGGCACCGAAACAGTGCGGCGTTACCTGAATCGGCACGACAAAGCATATTTGCTCGGTGGGTGCAGCGATTCAACAGCACACGCACTTTTTCATCTTTGCCTCGAGCAACGATGACGGGTTGGCGACCAATCCGGCGGGTGAGGTAATCACCCTTTTCTGGGATTTCACTGTCGTGGCCAACGAATACCCAGGCATTCTCGAACAGCGCAGTCATTTCAAGATCGAAAATAGCTGGATCGGTGTAGAGCGATCCGTGAATTCGATCATGCTGAATAAGCGAAGCAATATCGACTGATGCTGCGCGATCCATTTGTGCCGTCATCTCTGTCAACCTTTCACTGCGGTGTTAATGATGCGTGGGATGTATTGGGTGCCTACTTGAACAAACTCAAGGCGCACTTCGGTGCCGGACGCAATAGGTGCATCTGAAACGGTACTGGTCGAAACGATGATTCGATGTCCTGAATTGAGGGACACTTCAATGACCGGATACGCGGCCTCTTGTTTCACGTAACGAGCATCGACCCGATTCATCATGATCGAAACGGTGACTCGGCCGGCAGGCTCAACTGTCTGCCATACGCGCACCTGATGTGCGCATTCATCGCAATGAAGTTGATCAAGATCCAGTGGGTGCTGGCAGGCTGCACAAAAAGGCAACATAAGTTTGCCTTCAGCGGATCCGGCTAAATACTCAGAAAGCGGAGCGACATCACTTGGAGCCGCGGTGTCGCGCAGGAGCCAGTCGATGGTCATTGCTGAACTCCCATCACGAGCGCGTTCACACTTTCAAGACGACCACCAACGGATACCACCATTGAGGTGCTGGCATCCGCAATCTGACGATTGCCACCCTGGCCTCGAAGCTGGGTAACTGCCTCAATGAGTGGGGTCGCACCCTGTAAGTAGAACCCAGAAATCTGACCGCCGCCAGTATTCACTGGCAATGAGCCGCCATGTCGGGTATTTCCAGCCGCGATGAAGCTTCCTGCTTCACCTGGCCCGACAACTCCCAGCTCCTCCATCATGACCAGCGGAACGATCGTGAAAGCGTCGTAAATCTGAAGATTGTCGATCGCATCGGCGGTAGTACGCGCTTGCTTGAGCGCATCCGTAAACACCTCGGATGCACCAACTGGGCGCCAAGGTGAATGCGGTGCATGACGGCGCCGCATAGTGTGGCGTTGAGCCATACCGCGCACGTACACAGGATTTAACGAGTTCGAAGAATTCGGCTTAGACACGATGAAAGCTGCAGCTCCACTGACTGGTCGAGCGCAGTCAAGACGACGCAAGGGCGCTGCCACCAAAGGAGCCGCATCGTATTTTTCACGAGTCAATGGTTCACGAATCCAGGCCAATGGGTTTTCCACCGCCCATGAGCGTTGCGCTTGAGCTACAGCGAAAAGATCATCAATGTCTGCGTTGCGCTCTACGAAATAGTGCTGCGCAATGAGTGCATACGCCGCGACTGCACCGAGCATCCCGCCTGCGCGCTCAAGCCCGCGGTAGCCAGTGTCGCCACCCATGCTTGCAAAGGCAGCTCCTGACGGCGCATTCGGCGAGATCGCTGCATCAGCGAAGACAACCACCACATTGTCGGCTTCGCCAGCGTTCACAATTTCAGTTGCTTGCTTCAACAGCACCGACATCGTGGTGCCCTTGGATTCAAGTTCGTACAGAACCTTGAGCGTGCCAAATGCACCACGTCTCGAAAGATCTAGGGTCAAATGATCATCAGCAATCAATTCGTTTTGATTGATGAGTAGGCCATCAATTTCGCGAAGATCGATCCCAGCTTCTTGTGCAGCCATTGAAATAGCAGACAGCGTATTGCCGGTTGCGTCCGGAATTTCTTTCGGACCACAAATAACTACGCCCATCCCGGTGATGGCTGCTGACAGACTCATGTCTATTTGCCTGCCTTTGCCAAGAAATCGGTGGCAAGTTCAGTGAAGTCTGCGGCGCGTTCGATCTGTACCCAGTGACCTGTGTGTGGAAAGACATGCAGTTGTGCATCATCAATTGCTGTTAACAATGTCATTGAGCTTTCCAGCGGAATCACCTGGTCTTCACGGCCATGAACCAACAGGGTCGGATGCGTCACACGTGCGTATTGCTCCGGTGTCAACGTCAATAGTTCAATCCATCGCTGTCGAGGGGCAGGGAACAGAGATTCCCAGCGCTCTTGTGCGCCTGGCTTAATAGAGGCTTGGTAACGCAATTCTCCTAGGTTTGCAGGCAAGAGACTGCGGTCATACGTGAAAATCTCGAGGAGATTTTCCATCGCTTCAACAGATGGCTCGTAACCCCATACCGCATCAAGGCCATCAGTGAGTTCGAAGGAAGCACCAACGCTGCCCATTAACACCAAGCGATCAACCATGTCTGGATAGGTCGACGCAAACCACAGCGCGAGTGCACCACCAAAGGAGTTGCCAATGATGGAAACCTTGGCTACACCGAGTTCATCAAGAAAAGTCTTGATATGACGAACCCAGTCGTCGGTGCGTGGCACAACGTTGCCATCGATTTCGGTGAAACCAAAACCTGCAACGTCAGGAGCAAGCACCCGGTACTGCTTTGCCAGCTCGGGCAAAATCAAACGCCAGTTTGCGTAGGCACTCACGCCAGGACCTGATCCGTGAATCAACAACACCACTTCACCTTCACCACCATCGTGATAGTTGGTGGTGAAGGTGTCGTGACGAAGGCTTAACCCAATTTCTGGGTTGGTTGGTGCATTCACGAATTTGCCACAATCTGAGCATGAGACTCAAAGGCGCGAGCCATATGTACGACTTCACTTGCAACCATGCGGAGACCTTCTTCGGCGCCAGCCACTCCGGTTCCACCTTCATCAGTTGCCGTGTTGACGACACAGCCATATGGCGTTGGCCATCCACGAAGCGCATGAACAATCATGCGAATTGTGGAGAGGGTGTTCACCGCAGCTTGGTAACCCTTAGCTACTGCGATGCTGCCAACGGGAATACCGGCAAAATATGAGCGCTCATCGCGCGCCATGTCTTCCGTGTAATCCAATGCATTCTTGAGCATTCCAGAAATTGAGCCGTGATACGCCGCAGCAGAAATAATGATGCCGGAGGCCGCACGCATAGCCTCAACGAATTCCTGAGCTTCAGGTGTCCGATCCGGATCTGTTGGGTCATACATTGGCAACTTTTTCAACAGGTCACCTGAGAAAATCTTGACCTCAGCACCCTGTCGTTGTGCTTCATCCAGAGCGATGCGCAATGCCCCATCACTTGATGAAGTTGGACTTACTGTGCCGCCAATTCCGACGATCAACATTAAAATTTCTGCTTTCTCTTCATGGTGCGGTAGGGATCAGAATGATTTTCTAGCGTCGTAGTTCGCAATTGCCTGGCGAACTGCATTCGCACCAAGCTCGCGACCTTCGTCTAGGAACTCAAAGAATCCATTTTGTGAGTCAATCTTGCGCTTACTCTGGCGATTAACTTCAGGAATCACGTACTCGGCAAAGAGCTCAAATGAGCGATTGGTTGCTTCTGGGTTTGCCCACTCGTGGCCCATCAACATATAGGTGCCGAAGCCACCTGTTTGCTCTTCAAGGCGAAGGATCTGCTGAACAGCATCGTCTGGCGTACCAATGATGCCTGCGCCTGATTCCTGAACCATCTGAATTGAGGTCTTTCCTTCTTGGTAACGCGAAGGCTTGTTGAGAGCAGCTGCCCACACCTCAGTGATACGAAGCCATTGAGCGACCATTTCGTCCATGCCGTAGCC
>CAEZVB010000022.1_pt1 | contig 17328 bp, 19 predicted proteins | sample 7264631 | NCBI WGS metagenome assembly CAEZVB01 (sample SAMEA6813846, study PRJEB35770) | uncultured Actinomycetes bacterium | biome: Freshwater; feature: Freshwater reservoir; material: water | place: Czech Republic | collected 2017-05-23 | depth 0.5m m | reverse complement strand
CTGGGGCCGGCTGAGTTCACCGAACGTAGGGCCACGATGTACTTCAGCCCGTTCGTGAGACCGCTGACCTTGCACACGCCATCGACAGTTCCACAACTCGCCCAAGTGTTACCGCCATTTGACGTGACCTGAACTTCAGTCACTGGGTAACTGAAGTTATTCACCGGAAGCACATACTGAATTTGAAGTGAGCCGCTGCTGGAGGTCGTTACGGCAGCAATGTTGGGCGGATCTGGATATGGGGCTGCAGCGAAGGCAGGCGATGCGACCACTCCCAGACACACGGACAGGGCAAATACGACACTGATCCGGCGAAAATGTGGGGGAAGCACGCCTTAACTGTAAATCGGGCAGCCTCAAGGAACAAAACCCGGCGCGATTGAGACGAGCACCACCTTGTAATTCTCTGGGCATGGACTTCATGAAGGACTAATCTTGGACACACGCGCCACCTCGAATCCGAGGAGCGCTTTTATCGCGAGCGAACTGCACTTGAGTGTGCGAGAGGATCGGCAGTGGCCACGGAATCCATGGACCCATTCGGCGCCAATGAGTGGCTCGTTGAAGAGCTGTACGACCTTTATCAGCAAGACAAGAACAACGTTGACCCTCACTGGTGGGACTTCTTCGCCGATTACACCCCAGCTTCAGCAGCAGGGGCTCGCCCAATTGCAGCCGCAGTAGCTGCCCCTGTGGCCCCGGTAGCCGCACCCAAGGCCGCGCCTCTACCCCCAACTGCACCCGCAGTTGCAGCCCCAGCCGTGACTCCACCGGCACCGGCTGGCGCGTCCAAGGCCGCCGATGCCGGAGCTGTTGTACTCAAAGGCCCAGCAGCTCGTGTTGTTACCAATATGGAAGCCAGTCTGACTGTTCCAACGGCCACAAGTGTGCGTGCGGTACCCGCTCGACTCCTTGAAGACAACCGCGTTGTGATCAACAATCACCTGGCACGCACTCGCGGCGGCAAGGTTTCCTTTACGCACCTCATTGGGTTCGCGATCGTGAAGGCCGCGTCTGAAATCCCAGAAATGAACGGCCGTTACACCGAAGTTGATGGCAAGCCAGCGCTCGTTTCCACAGACCAGGTCAACCTAGGTTTGGCCATTGACCTCACCAAGCCAGATGGCACCCGTCAACTTCTGGTGCCGAGTATCAAGGGTGCGCAAGGCATGGACTTCGCGCAATTCCATGGCGCATACGAAGACATGGTTCGCAAAGCACGTAACAACAAGCTCACTGTTGACGACTTCGCTGGCACCACGATGTCCCTCACCAACCCAGGTGGCCTTGGTACCAACTTGTCCGTGCCTCGGTTAATGACAGGTCAAGGCTGCATCATTGGCGTGGGTTCCCTTGATTACCCAGCTGAATGGGAAGGTGCATCAGCAGAGTCAATCGCACGAAATGCGGTGTCACGCATCCTCACCCTGACCTCCACCTATGACCACCGCATCATTCAAGGTGCGCAGTCCGGTGAGTTCCTGCGCCGCATCCATCAGTTACTTCTTGGCAAAGATGGTTTCTACGACGAAATCTTCCGCTCACTTCGCATTCCTTACGAGCCAATTCGCTGGGCTAAAGATATTTCAGCCAGCCACGAGACTGACCTCAGCAAGGCAACGCGCGTTCAAGAAATCATCAATGCGTACCGCGTGAGTGGCCACCTTCTTGCCGATGTCGACCCACTCGAGGCTCATCAGCCTGCACACCCTGACCTCGACACCATGGCTCACAGCCTCACGTTGTGGGACCTTGATCGCGTCTTCCCTACTGATGGTTTTGGTGGCCAACAGTTGATGAAGTTCCGCGACATCTTGAAGGTATTGCGCGATTCATACTGCCGCACTATCGGCATCGAGTACATGCATATTCAAGATCCAGAACAACGTACATGGATTCAAGATCAAGTTGAAGCACCGTTCGTGCGCCCAGAGCGTGAAGAGCAACTGCGTATTTTGCGTAAGTTGAACGAAGCCGAAGCCCTTGAATCATTCTTGCAAACCAAGTTTGTAGGACAAAAGCGATTCAGTCTCGAAGGTGGCGATTCGCTGATCCCACTCGTTGACGCCATCATGATTGACGCTGCTGATGCTCAACTACAAGAAGTTGCGATTGGCATGCCACACCGTGGCCGCTTGAACGTGCTCACCAATATTGCTGGGAAGTCATACGCACAAATCTTCCGTGAATTCGAAGGTGACTTCGGCCCTGAAATGGTTCAAGGTTCAGGCGACGTGAAGTACCACTTGGGAACATCTGGAACCTTCACTGCACCAAATGGCGCCACTACCGGTGTGTACCTGGCCGCAAACCCATCACACTTGGAAGCAGTCGATCCAGTTCTTGAAGGTATCGTGCGTGCAAAGCAGGATCTCCTGCCAACGGATCAACGCGATCGCTTACTCCCAATTTTGATGCATGGCGATGCAGCGTTCGCTGGTCAAGGCGTGGTGCTAGAAACCCTACAAATGTCGCAGATTCAGGGCTACCGCACTGAAGGAACGATTCACATCGTGGTGAATAACCAAGTTGGCTTCACCACGAGCCCTAAGTACAGCCGCTCGTCCACCTATTCAACTGACGTTGCTCGCACGATTCAGGCACCGATCTTTCATGTGAATGGCGATGACCCAGAAGCAGTTGTGCGCGTTGCTCAACTTGCGTTCGCCTTCCGTATGAAGTTCCACAAGGATGTTGTGATCGACATGGTGTGTTACCGCCGTCGCGGTCACAACGAAGGTGACGATCCTTCGCTCACCCAGCCATTGATGTACAAGATCATCGACAACAAGCGTTCTGTGCGTAAGCACTACACCGAAGCGCTCATCGGTCGTGGCGATATCACGATGGAAGAAGCTGAAGATGCCCTCAAGCACTTCCAGGGACAGCTTGAACGCATCTTCCAAGAAACGAAGAGTGATCCCGAGCAGGCGTTCAGCGATGTTGCTCAAGACATTATTGAACGGGGTAGCCGCGAGCTCACTCCCCAAACTCCGGCCTACGAAGTCGATACCTCGATCACACCAGAGCAGATCGACACGATCATCGCTTCGCAATTGCACATGCCTGAAGGTTTTGCTGTGCACCCTCGCCTGCAGCCACAGCTTGAGCGCCGCGCGCAAATGGTTGCTGCAGATGAAATCGACTGGGGCATGGGCGAGGCATTGGCGTTCGGTTCGCTCCTTCTTGAAGGTCGCACGATTCGCCTTGCCGGCCAGGACTCTCGACGAGGTACCTTCGGTCACCGCCACGGCGTGATCGTGGATAGCAATACTGGCTGGCAGTACAAGCCGTTGAAGCAGTGCTACCGAGACGGTGCAAAGCTTTCCATCTACGACTCACTACTGAGCGAGTACGCAGCAATGGGCTTTGAATACGGCTACTCGGTTGCTCGCCCTGACGCACTCGTGATGTGGGAAGCACAGTTCGGGGACTTCGCCAACGGCGCTCAAACCATCATCGATGAATACATTGCATCGGGTGAACAAAAGTGGGGCCAGCGATCTGCGGTTACCTTGCTATTGCCTCACGGCTATGAAGGCCAAGGCCCGGATCACTCGTCAGCTCGCATAGAACGGTTCTTGCAGCTGTGCGCCCAAGACAACATGACGGTTGCTTACCCATCTACACCTGCTTCGTACTTTCACTTATTACGTTGGAAAGTTTACGGCAAGCTTACGAGACCTCTCGTGGTGTTCACGCCGAAGTCACTGCTGCGCAATAAGGCTGCAGCCTCAAAGAAGACTGACTTCACGTCAGGCACCTTCCGTGCAGTGATTGGTGATCCAACTGTGAACCCTGCCAATGTGAAGACTGTGTTGCTCTGCAGCGGCAAGGTGTACTACGACCTGGTTGCTCATCGCGAAAAGACTGGCTCCAATGATGTCGCCATCGTTCGTGTGGAACGTCTGTACCCAATTCCGCACAAGACTTTGCCACTTGCTCTTGCAGGTATGGAGAATGCAGAAGTGCGATGGGTTCAGGAAGAGCCAGCTAACCAAGGTGCTTGGAGTTTCATGGCAATGAACTTGCCGGGAATCCTGCAGCGACCAATCACAGGTGTTTCTCGCCCGTCCTCCTCATCACCTGCAGTGGGCGTACACGCCCGACATGAAGAAGAGCAGCGTGCACTTGTTGAGCAAGCCTTTGCTCCTCGAGGCTAACGATGTATTTCACGGACCGAGGCATCGAGGAACTCGAACGACGCCGAGGTGAAGAGGAAATGAGCATCGAATGGCTCGCGCAACGCTTGCGAGAGTTCGTCGATCTCAATCCTGAGTTTGAAACTCCTATCGAGCGGCTAGCCACGTGGCTTGCTCGCCTCGATGACGAAGATGACGACGAATAAGCTCCATCACACCAACAAGAACTAGAGCGTCATCACAATCTTGCCCCGTAGTTCGCCGCTATTCATTGCTGCAAAGGCCTCTGGTGCTGACGCTAGTGGCAGCACTCGATCGATCACTGGCCGCGCACCTGACTTGATGAGCAGCGCGACAAGACCGCGCAACTCTTCTGATGTGCCCATCGTCGAGCCTTCAACTTTCAGCTGAAGGAAAAACACCCGGTTGAGATCAGCGTTTGCTGTGCCACCAGATGTTGCACCGCACGTAACGATGGTTCCACCAGGGCGTAAAGCGCGAAGCGAATGTGACCATGTAGCTTCGCCAACGGAATCAATGACTGCATCAACCTTTTCAGGTAGACGAGCTCCGGTTTCAAATACTTCATCTGCACCAAGTTCTTTAGCCCAGGTACGCTTTGCTTCGTCGCGTGAGGTTGCCCATACGCGCATACCCAGAGCTTTTGCTATCACGATCGCTGCCGATGCGACCCCGCCAGCAGCGCCTTGCACAAGCACAAGATCCCCAGCCTGTGCACCTGACTTAGTCACCAACATGCGGTACGCCGTAAGCCATGCGGTTGGCAAACACGCGGCTTCTTCAAAGGAAAGCTCTTTTGGCTTCTCAATCAAGTTTCGAGCGGGCACGCGAACCTGCGCTGCCATTGCACCCGAATAAACCTCGCTGAGCAATGACCGCTTTGGGTCCAAGGTCTCATCTCCACGACCTTTTGTTGGATCTCCGATGACTCCGTGCACGATGACTTCGCGACCATCTTCGGTGACACCTGCTGCGTCAGTGCCAAGAATCATTGGCGCTTGGTCGGCGGTTAGCGCCTGTCCCTTCAATGCCCAGAGATCATGATGATTCAGGCTCACTGCCTTCACATTCACCGTCACCCAGTCTTCGGGGGTCGGCAACGGATCGATCTGGCCAACGGAAAGCACGGACAGGGGCTCGTCGGCACTAATGCCGGATGCGTAGACAGCGAACATCGTGCCAGCGTAGCGAGATCACCCCGCTGATTCCCAAGTTCTGACTATGACCTACGGAACAATGGTCGTATTCGAAACAGCAGTCGCGCAACCACGGCGTCAAAGGGAACAGCCCCAAATTGTTCGCTATCGATAGCCCCGACCGGGTTATCAGCTACCACCCACCAGCCATCAGTGGTCGCACGATCAATGCGTTTCACGGACAATAGCTCTGGCCGACCAGGCTCTCGAAACACAATGATCTGACCAGGGTGAGCAACTTTGCCCGGTTTGGCGACCCAGACATCGTTGTTACGAAGGCAAGGCTCCATGGACGGTCCAATGATCTGAATTGTGGTCAAGGCCGTCATCCCCGCATCCTTGCGTAAGCCCTGACCAGTACGGGCTAGGCTTGCCCCAATCTCCAACGAAAGGGATCACATGCGTTTGTTCTCACCACGTCTCGTGGCTTATGCACATTGCGATTTGCCATGTGGCATTTACGACCCAGCTCAGGCACGCCTAGAAGCCGAGTCGGTCAAAGCTTGCATGCAGAAGTACCACGGTTCAGACGACCCTGATTTCAAGGCTCGCGCCGTTGCTATCAAGGAAATCCGTTCGAACATGGTTAAGGAACACCTCTGGGTGCTCTGGACCGATTACTTCAAGGCTCCTCATTTCGAGAAGTACCCACAGCTCAATGACCTGTTCAACCAGGCCACCAAGCTTGCTGGTGCCGGTGGCACCAAGGGCACCGTCGATGTTGCTGTAGCAGACCAGCTGCTTGCAAAGATCGACGAAATCGCAGGAATCTTCTGGGAAACCAAAGCTGCATAAGTTACACCGAATTCAAGGGCCCGCGGTGCGCAAGCATCGCGGGCCCTTTCATTTACGACACTCCCCAGGCAATCCACGAACTCCCAATTGCTGTTGCTTAATCTTGAACCAACGAGCGATCGGGGAATCACCATGAGCATTGCCTTACACCTGCCAGCCCACGCAGCTTATGCCTCAGTTGCTCGCAGCATGGCTGCAACGATCGCCGCACGTTGTGAACTTACCTATGACCGCGTCGAAGATGCACGCCTTGCCATTGATGAAGCTTTTAATCAGGTGATCACCAACGCATCAGTCAATGCCGAAGTGGTGTGTACTTTCATTGAAGAAATTGGTGCCATCGAATTTATGGTGCAGAGCCGCACCGATCTTGAAGAGCTTCTTCCCACAAACACCTTTAGTTGGACTGTGCTCTCTGCTCTTGCAGATGAAGTTCATAATACAAATGTTGACGGCATACTTTCAGTTATCGCCAGAGTACAAGAATCAACGAACGCAGCGGCCTAACACCTGGCTCGCGAGCTCTCAGCAACGAGCAACGTGCCATGAGCACCGAGCAGCGTGATCAACTCATCACTGAGCATGTCGGGCTCGTGTATCACGTTGCCCGTCGGTACCAGTCGCATCATGAATACGAAGATCTCGTACAAGCTGGCTATGAAGGTTTGATCTATGCCGCCAGCCATTACGACGGCTCTACTGGTTTTGCATTTAGTACATATGCCGTCACGTCAATTCGCGGATCAATCCAGCACTACTTGCGCGATAAAAGCTCTACCGTGCGCATTCCTGCGAAACTTCAGGAACTTTGCAGTCAGGTATCAGTAGCGATCGATGAGTTAAGCCAGCGCCACGGAAAGGCGCCGACCATACCGGCCATTGCTCAACATCTGGGCATTCTTGAGGATCAAGTCCTTCAGGCCATGGATGCAAACGTTGCTCGGTCAACTGTGAGCACTGACTCCGAAGACAGCCCAGTGATAGGCATGCAATCAACGAATACTGCTCTTGAAGATTTTGAGGATGGAGAAGCGATCAGACAAGCACTCAGCACACTGCCTGAAACTGATCAAACTGTTGTGAAACTTCGATTCTTCGCAAACAAAACCCAAACAGAAATAGCCGAGGATCTGGAAATATCGCAAATGCAGGTCTCGCGCATACTTACGCGGGCATTGCGTGAACTTCGACCGCTCTTAGGTGATACCTGATCCAGGACGTTTGTATTCGGCAGCCGTCGCTCGCACCATCGCAGGGCTGAACACAACAGCCAATCCAATAATGGCTGGTACCGCGAGTAGTAGGCCTGGCACTTTTGATGAAGCGGAACTATCGAGCACCATGCTGCCGCCACCGAATAACCCAATGAGTTGAGCAAGGATGAACGGCGAGCGAGCCCAGCGCTTCATCGTGAACCAACCTTTGGCTACGAGGAGAAGCCCGATGCCTAATACCGCAAAAATAAATACCTCAATGATGATCGCCGATGAACCTGAACCTTGAGTTCCGTAACTGCTATCGGTGGCGGCACTAAATACTGCGATTGCTCCGTTCACTAACAATGCAATGCCTTCAAGCGCAGCGATGAGAGCGAGCAAGAGATATGGGCGTGGAGTGGTCACAGGAGAATTCTACGGATTGAGGGTTACCTCCCGGATTTCGCTAGGGTTCACGTGTGCGAGGGCTATTCATTGTGAATCCACAAGCGACCACTGCGTCGCAGCGTATGACCGATCTGGTCATGCATGCCTTTGCGGATGCCCTTGATCTAGACGTGGTCACCACCACACATCGTGGCCATGGCATCGAGCTTGGTCAGCGAGCTGTTGCTGAAGATCTTGACGTAGTTATCACTGTCGGTGGCGACGGTATTGTCAATGAAGTAGTCAACGGCATGCTTTCCCAAGGCCCCAACCCTGACACGCACTTGGCGACGATTCCTGGGGGAAGTGCCAATGTGTTCGCACGCGCGCTGGGCTTACCCAATGACATTGTGCAAGCAGGTGCGCATGTACTTGAAGGCATCAAGCAAGGACGCATACGCACGATTGGCCTTGGTCAGGCCAATGGTCGCTGGTTCACGGTGAATGCTGGAGTGGGGCTTGATGCTGAGGTCATTGCCGCAATGGAGCACAAGCGGCGTCATGGTCGCAAGGCTTCACCAACTCGCTACATCGCAACCACCGCATCGACCATGTTCAAAGCTTCCAGGGAACGTGCACCTCACATCACCGTCACTCGTGAAGATGATGACCCTCTTGATCAGGTCTATTTCGCTTTGGTGCAAAACGCCAAACCATGGACTTTTCTGGGTAACTGGCCAATTCACCTCAGTCCTGAGGCTGATTTCAACAGCGGCATCGATCTGTTTTGTATGCGCAAAATAAAGGCATCAACGGCCTTGCAAAATACCAAGCAATTGCTCACCCAGCGAAAGGCAAGCGCATTGGCCTCTGCCGTGGTTTGGCATGACCAAACTGAATTTACGGTGACCTGCGCCAAGCCCATGGCCTTCCAAATTGATGGGGAGGGCTTGGGCGAAATTAGTGCGGTCACCTTTCGGGCTGAACCCACTGCATTGACTGTCATCGTCTGAGCTAATCCCGACATTCCTGACAAAAGCGTCTTTGTGACCAAGGTGACAGGTTGAATGTTGAATTATTTCGGCGTGGCTCTTGCGCCTGCCCCCCTCACATGTAACCCTTTACTTCGCCCGTTGCTTCACCGCACCGGTCGCCTTCCTCCGGGGACGGCCAGGAGACCCCTACGCCGCCCCCTTTTGATGGCCGGGGCACGTGAAAGCAATCACAAGCACTGGTGACCCTGGTGCCTTTTTACGATGGAGTTGATTGAGCATGGACTGGCGACACGAGTCTGCCTGCCGTGACGAAGATCCGGAGCTCTTCTTCCCGATCGGTAATACCGGTCCGGCACTGACCCAGATCGAAGAAGCGAAGGCTGTATGCCGTCGCTGTTCCGTCGTAGATGAATGCCTTCGTTGGGCCTTGGAAACAGGGCAAGACGCTGGCGTATGGGGCGGCTTAAGTGAAGATGAGCGCCGTGCTCTCAAGCGCCGCAATGCTCGCCTGCGCGCACGCGGTGGCCTGTAACTAGCCTGCGCTGAGTCCGGAACTCACTGGAACACTAATCGTCACAATTGATCCCTCGTCAACGAGAATTTCAACGCTGCCCTGAAGCTCTCCGGTGACCAGTGAGTGCACGATTTGCAGACCAAGGCCCCCAGACTTTGCTGGGTCTTCCAAAATCGATGATTCGATTCCAGACCCGTTATCTCGAATTGCGAGAGTAACCACACTGTCGGTGCGCGAAAGCTGAAGTTGAATCACTTCTGCCTGTGCATGTTCAACCGCATTTTGCAAAAGTTCCGACACACACATCGCTAACGGGGTTGCCACTTGTGCATCAAGCATCCCCACCATGCCTATGCGATCAATTCGTTGCTCGCCTTCACCACCGAGAGCAGGGGCGAGATCGCGCACTAGCGCAATGATTCGATCTGCAACTTCATCAAAATCAACGGTTTCATCAACTTGGCGGGCCAAGGTTTCATGAACAACAGCGATCGCAGCAACACGGAGTTCAGCCTCGCCTAGGGCCGCACGTGTTTCATCGCTTTCCGCCCGTCGGGCCTGCATGCGCAAGAGAGCAGCCACTGTTTGCAGATTATTTTTTACGCGATGATGAATCTCGCGAATCGTGGCATCAGCAGAAATGAGTGCCCGCTCTCGCCGACGCACATCCGTGACATCGCGAATCAGAATTAATGCGCCTTGCTCACGCCCTGGAACAACCAGTGGGATTCCATGCACGAACGCCACCGCCCGAGCATTCTCTACTTCAACCTGACCAGCAACTTTGCCTCCAGCGATTAAGGCAACGTTTTGATCCATCGGACCGTGCCTATGCGACAGACGTACGAGCAACGAACCTAATTCAGCCCCGATGAGTTCTGTTGCAAGCCCAAGGCGACGCAAAATACTCATAGCGTTTGGGCTGGCGTACGTGACGACACCTCCATCGTTCAGGCGCACCAACCCATCGCCCACCCGAGGCGCATCGCCACGTTCACCAACAAATTCTGGCGGAGGAAAACCACCAGCAACCAACATATGCAGTAGATCTTCCGCAACGCTGAGGTACACCTCTTCAAGATGTCCTGCAACCCGTGCTGTTTCCGAGCTTGAACGCACCACAATGCCAATAACCCGCGAATCAGTATCGCTAGATTCGCGAATGGGAAAAGCGTCACCCACTACACGCCCAAAGTGCAGTGCCTGATCAATTTCTGGAAGTTTGCCACGTGGAACAAACCGACCAACCAAGTCTTCTTCAACAGTTGTGGAAGCAGTTGTCGGACGTACCAAGGCAGCGGCGATAACTCCCCCGTCGTTCCAAGTAGGCAACCACAGCACAAGATCACTCAGCGATAGATCAGCAATGAGACTCCACGCCTCAATTATTCGTAAAAGGCGGTCGATTTGTTCAGGCTGAAGATCTGTGCGCTCCTGAGCGAGGTCAACAATGGTTCTCACGGAATCGAGGGTACGGGTTGGGTACGAAGGAATGCAGTAGGCACCGCAATCCCGGCGAAAGTGTTCCGGTAGGCCTTACTGATCCGTGACAGTTTGCTGAATCTGAGTGAAGATTCGGGTACGCAATCCTTCTGGAGTTTGCACTGTTTCACTGCACTGACGAATCCTCGTTTGAATAATGCGCTCAGCCGTAAATTGATCAGAGCACGGCGGGCACTCTTCAAGATGGTGACCCACCAGATGGGCACTTTCTTGCTCAAGCTCATTGTCGAGATAAATCCACATCCAGGCATGAATCTGCACACATGGAACATCGTGATGATTGCCGCAACTCATGACTTCACCTCCGCTGCGATAAAGCCGCGTTCGGCGGCGTAATCTCGAAGGAGCTCGCGCAATTGCTTACGTCCGCGGCTTAAGCGCGACATCACCGTGCCAACCGGAGTTTCCATAATTTCCGCTGCTTCTTTGTATGAAAAACCCTCGATATCTACAAGGTATACCGCCATGCGAAAATCTTCGGGTAGTGCAGCGAGCGCATCCACAATTTCACCGTCAGCAAGTCGGGCCATCGCTTCAGCTTCAGCTGAGCGCATTCCGAGGTTTTCGCCCACTTCATTGAGCTCACCTTCAGTGAGTTCATCTGCACTAGTGTGCAGTGGCGCACGCTGCTTTTTGCGGTACTGATTGATGTAGGTATTCGTCAGAATGCGAAACAACCAAGCTTTGAGGTTTGTGCCCTCTGTAAACGAATCAAAAGCAGCAAAAGCCTTGAGCGTGGCTTCCTGTACTAAATCTTCAGCGTCAGTGGGGTTGCGAGTCATGCGCAGTGCCGCCCCGTAAAGGGAGTCCAAAAACGGCGCAACATCGCGCTCAAAGCGGGCTGCGGTTGCATTCTGCGTTTCCGTTGACATCACCACTGAGCCTACGACACCGGGATCCAGTGCGACGAAGCTCACGGTTTGAGTCACATTAGAGAAAACATTGCTTATGCGCTAAATATTCCCTAGTGGGCTTGGATCGGTTCCCGAAGTGCTGGTCCGTTGTTACGAGCATTGTTGACTGTGGTCGCCACGGGATAGGCCGTAAGAGGCACAAGGGTGGGCTTGAGTAGCGGTTCAACCTCAACTTTCGAGCGACCATCAAGCCACCAATCCCAGCGATCCTTAGGCACCATGACCGGCATTCGGTCATGGATTCGGATGAGATCCTCGTTGGCTGCGGTCGTTAACACACAACACGTCAGTAGCCATGTGCCATCCGGTCGCTTCCACCACTCGTACAGCCCAGCCATGGCCAAGGTACTGCCCTCACTGGACTGGATATAAAACGGCAGTTTGGCTGGACGTCCCGAGCCCGTGGTGGCCTGCGAGGCGTACCACTCGTAATAACCATCGGCAGGAACCAAACAACGCTGGGAGGCAAAGGCTTTTCGAAAGGAGGGCTTGTCAGCAACAGTCTCGGATCTCGCGTTGGTGAGTTTCGCTGCAATCGAGGCATCCTTAGCCCACGAGGGAACAAGGCCCCAGGTCGCAATCTCTAACGAGCGTACTGGTGGCTCATCGGCAACCCGTTTGTCGACCACGATGTAGACAGGCTTACTCGGCGCCACATTGAAGTCAGGCTCCAGAAGTTGCTCGGGCATGGCCGAAGCTTCAAATTCGACAACCAAGGCCGCAGGGTCCTGCGCTGCTACATACCGACCACACATGAGCACTACCCTTGCGTTGATGTCCCCTTCACCGCAACCGCGCTGGGCTGCCCCACGATCCTTGGCGCCTATTCATGCCACGGTACGGGTCCCAGGCTCAAAATCAGCCACCAACCGAGCGTTGATTTTGGCCGCCTTGGCGGACGGACCAAGCGCGATCCACCAAGCCCTTGATGCTCGAGACACTCGCCTGATGGTCGGTGCATTACGCAGCCTTGGCACGGTGCTTGAGATCAGCGAGCCCACTGCCGTCGGCAATGTGAATGTTGTGGTTCGACCCGCTGCATTCACCGGACCCGCAGCGATCGACGTCGGCCTGGCCGGAACCGTGATGCGCTTTGTTCCTCCAGTCGCCGCTTTAGCTACCGGCGATATTTCATTCGACGGCGACGAAGGTGCCCGAGTACGACCGATGGCAACAACATTGAATGCGCTGCGTGCGCTGGGTGTATTTATTACTGGCGATCAAAGTTTGCCGTTCACCGTTCATGGCACAGGTTCAGTTGCTGGTGGCGAAATAGTCATTGATGCTTCTGCATCAAGCCAGTTCGTTTCTGCTCTACTTCTTGCAGCCGCACGTTTTGAAAACGGATTGATGATTCGCCACGAAGGCGCACCTGTACCAAGTCAGCCGCACATTGACATGACAATCGCGATGCTTGGAGAGCACGGTGTCATCGTTGAAACGCCAGACTCCGTGACTTGGACTGTTGCGCACCAGCGCATTGCTCCCGTAGATCGCACCATTGAGCCAGACCTCTCGAACGCCGCACCATTCTTAGCAGCTGCCATGGTGACTAGCGGCGAAATCACGATCCCGGATTGGCCCGCTCACACCACACAAGCCGGCGATGCCTTGCGGGATCTACTCGGCGCAATGGGCGCCACAATTTCCCTTGATTCATCTGGCCTTACGTGCGCAATGCAGGGTGACATTCGCGGTATAGATGCAGACCTTCACGATGTCGGCGAACTCACGCCAACCCTTGTTGCAATCGCGAGCCTGGCGACAACTGAAACTCGCTTCCGCGGAATTGGTCATCTTCGTGGGCATGAAACCGATCGATTAGCCGCGCTCGTTCACGAGATTAATCATCTCGGCGGTGACGCAACCGAAACACAGGACGGCATCATTGTGCGTCCGACAATGTTGCACGCCGGCACCTTCTCGACCTATCACGATCACCGTATGGCAACAGCCGGTGCAGTGATTGGACTGCGAATATCCGGTGTTGAAGTGGAAAATATCGACACCACCGCCAAAACCTTGCCGGGCTTTGCCGCCCGATGGGAGTCGCTCGTTGCTGGATCAATAAATCCGTGACCAGCAAAAAAACCCATGAGCGCTGGGATGAGGATGATGTTCGCATTCGGCCAGGACGCACGAAATCTCGACCGCGCACAAAAGAGCGACCAGCACATAACGATGCCGAAGGCGGCATGGTCATTGCCGTTGATCGTGGCCGATTCACCGTTGCCCTAGATACCGAGGATGAGTTAGCAAACGGAAAACAAATTTATGCGATTAAGGCTCGCGAACTTGGACGCAAAGGCATTGTTGTTGGCGATCTTGTAGACCTCACTGGTGCCGACACGTCAGGCACTGACGACCTGGCTCGCATTGTTCGACGCAAAGAACGCACCTCAACGCTGCGTCGCACGGCTGACGATGTTGACCCGGTTGAACGCATTGTGGTTTCAAATGCGAACCAACTCGCAATTGTTACGGCAACTGCAAATCCTGAACCTTCGTATGGACTTATTGACCGGGCACTCGTAGCTGCCTTCGATGAGGGCATCCAACCGATGCTCGTCATTACCAAAACTGATATCGCAAGTGCTGATGCATTGCTAGCGATGTATGGGCCACTCGATCTTCCGGTGTTCACCATCAACAATCGCATTCCACCTACAGAGCTACTTGAAGCATTACGCAATCAAGTAACAGTGGTGCTAGGCCACTCTGGCGTGGGTAAATCTACGTTAGTCAATGCAATCGTTCCTGGCTCTGTGCGCAGCACCGGTCACGTGAATGTGGTGACGGGCAAAGGTCGTCACACCTCAACAAGCGCAGTCGCGCTTGAGCTTCCCACTGGCGGCTGGATCATTGATACGCCAGGAATTCGTTCCTTTGGTCTTGCTCACGTCAAGGCAGAACACATGATCCATGCGTTTCCTGAATTGGAACCAGGTATTGAGCACTGCCCTCGTTCGTGTTCACATGATGAACCAGATTGCGGATTGAACGTGTGGATTGAAACTCAACCAGTTCAGATTCGCGAACGACTGCTTTCACTTCGCCGACTTCTAGCTCAACCAGCACAACCAGTTGCCGAGGAATCACTTCCTACCGAATAACACGAACACATTTCCTATTTGATCAGTGAGGCCCAGACTGCTTCTGCACCACTGTGACCAGCAGCGAGCACAAATAAGGTCGCGATGACAGACAACGCGATGACCCCCACACTGGCGACGCGGAGCCAAACCGGGCGTTTGCGACTTGCCGGGATTCCCCGGTCGAAAAACCAAAAAACAATGACGGCTAACCCAAAAAGTCCAACCCACAGCGGTGCCTGATCACCCCAACGCAGGTGATCAGCGGTGACATCCTTGATCTCGGCCAATTGCTCACCTGCCTCTTTAGCCAGCACCGCACTACCGATACTCACGAAGGCACCCAGCGCTACGAGTGGGCCAAATCGTCGCGAAAACCTCGGCATTAGCGCCATCAACACAGCGCCGAGCGCAGTAAGCGGCACCAAAACCACCACCGCGTGGACGATCAGCGGATGGAGCGGAATACCACCGACGGTAATGAGTTGCGACATAACTCAGCAGCCTACGAGACCACTCACAACGACGGACTAGATTGAACACTGTGTCGAAGACTTTGCCTGCCGATCTCCAGCTCGCCCTTGCAATGGCTGATGTTGCAGATGTGATCACGATGCAGCACTACCAATCCAGCACGTTAAGGGTTGAGAGCAAGCCTGACCTGACTCCAGTAACTGAAGCGGATCGTGCCGCAGAACAATCCCTGCGAGCGCTCCTTGCGGAACAGCGACCACTTGATGACATTCTCGGTGAAGAGTTCGGCGAATCTGCGCACACAAGTACGCGTCGCTGGATTATCGATCCCATCGATGGCACGAAAAACTATGTTCGTGGAGTTCCTGTCTGGGCAACTCTGATTGCTTTAACTATCGATCGAATCCCTGTGCTTGGCGTCGTGAGTGCACCAGCACTTGCGCGACGCTGGTGGGCAGCCACTGGGAGCGGGGCTTGGACATCCTCACTCGGCAAACCTGCGCAACCTATTTCCGTAAGCGCAGTCGCAAACATTGCAGATGCATCCTTCGCCTACTCCGACGCGATCGGGTGGGAAGAGCGTGGAGCCCTTGGAGGCTTGCAACACTTGAATGAAACAACCTGGCGTCAACGTGCCTATGGTGATTTTTGGTCGCATATGTTGGTGGCTGAGGGAGCTGTTGATATTTCGGCTGAACCAGACCTTGGTGCGTGGGATATGGCTGCGCTCATACCGATCATCACTGAGGCCGGGGGCAAAGCCACGGGGTTCGACGGTGGACCTGCACTCGAAAGCGGTTGCCTTGTTGCCGCAAACGGTCTCTTGCATGGAATGGTCCTAGACCGATTGAAGTCCTGACGTATCGTGCATGAAGCGCATGTGTGAATCGCTATTGACGAGGGTGAATTTGTAGGTGTAGCCCACCAATAGGCCGCATCGTGACACTTGGGTTTGCGGAGGGGATCGATGAACCTTCTGGATACACCAGAGTAAATCGAGAAGCAATTCGTGCGACAAGGGCAATTGCTTCTGCATATGCAAAATCTCGACCAATGCATAGACGCAATCCATTTCCAAAAGGTATGAATGCGTGACGCGTAACAGATTCATCCAGAAAACGTTGCGGCGCAAAGGATTCTGGATCAACCCAGAAATCAGGATGGCGATGCACCAGCCACGGGCTGATGATCACTAGTGCTCCTGCGGGGATCTTTGCACCGCTCAGTTCATCATCTACAAGAGCTTTACGCGTGATGAGCCAAGCCGGTGGGTACATTCGTAACGCTTCGTCAACACAGGCTCTCGTGAATGGCAGTTTCGCGAGATCACCGAGAGTGAGATGTTCGGGTGTCACCACCGAATCCACCTCAGCCTGTAACTGTCGCTGGACTTCTGGGTGCGTGGCAAGTAGCGCCCAACACCACGTAAGCGCAGCAGCAACGGTCTCATGCCCAGCGACTATGAAGGTCACGATTTCATCGCGAATTTCTCTTTCACTTAACGGTTCGCCTTGTGAATCGCGGGAAGCTATCAAAAGATCGAGCACATCAGGAGTTGTTGACACGCTCTCTAGCTTTCGTGCAGTGATGAGTCGCGACACAGCAGCATCAAGAATCGCATTGGCTCGCTTGAGCGTGCGATTCGCCGGAGTCGCCATCCAAGAGGGCGGGGAAATCGGTACGCGAGCCCGGGCCACAACAACTTCGAGCGCATCCAAAGTCGCTTTCGTCAGTTCTGCCGCATCACCGGATAAATCTTCGGTGAAGAGTGCATGGCCAACCGTCTCCAAGGCCGCGCGAAGCATTGCTCGTTCAATGTCAACGCACTGCCCCGCACCCAAAGATTCCCACTCAGCCACAAGCCGAGCTGTGCCTTGCTCAACTTGCCCAACAAGTGGCTCAAGTTGGCGTGGATGAAAGGCTGGTTGCAACATCAATCGATGTTCTCGCCACGGAGGATCGTCCGCGGTCAATAATCCGTTTCCCGTTACCAGTGAGAGTGCCTTGTATTGAATCGTGGCTTTGCTGTAATCACGCGGCCGATCAACCAATATGCGCTTCACTGCGTCCGGGTGACTCACTAAATAACTTGGCGGGGT
>CAEZVB010000021.1_pt1 | contig 17659 bp, 16 predicted proteins | sample 7264631 | NCBI WGS metagenome assembly CAEZVB01 (sample SAMEA6813846, study PRJEB35770) | uncultured Actinomycetes bacterium | biome: Freshwater; feature: Freshwater reservoir; material: water | place: Czech Republic | collected 2017-05-23 | depth 0.5m m | reverse complement strand
GGTAGCACGCGCGATTGGTCAAGGTAATGGGATACCAGATCTTGCTACGCGTGAAAGTCTTCGCGAGTACTTCACAGCGCACCTGACAAGCAAAGCCATGGCCGCCTACATCTTGAAGATGAGCGGGTTAGAAAACGCAAAGCGCGTGCTCTTTGTCGATGAGCAATTACCGAATCAAGCCGATTACCAAAGTGCCTTGTCACTGATTGGCTTAAAGCAAATTTATGGTTCCAATTGCGACGTGTTGTTTCCTGTTGATTACCTATACGAAGACACTGAACGTGATACAGCCGCTCTCTACGGGCGAGGATTCGGTTACACCAAGGTTTTACCCAATGATACGCGCGGAATCCTCGAACGCGATCTAGGAAACACCCATCCACGCAACAGCATCGATCTGAATGCCTACGACGCACTTGTGGTGGGAAGCATTACTCGAAACACGGGGCTCGCGCTGGAGCTCCTCGTGCAATTCCCACCAGGTCGGACTATCTGGATTCATGGTGAAGACTCACCCCCGATGATCGAAGAAGCACAGCTGCTTCGCACTGCGGGAGCACAAGTTTTTGTTCGCTCAATTTCGTAAAAGATTTTTGGAAATCGACTAATCAACCCGTGGTTTGCAGTATTTTCCTATCGTTTGATTTAGCGCTCCGATAATTCACGAGGTAAACATGTCCCTTTGGTCGTATTTCTTGACGAATGATGGCAATGAAATGTGTAAGTGGAAGCATTATTTCCCGGCCTATGAGCAGCATTTCGCCCGTTTCGTGAATCGGCCAATTTTTGTTCTTGAAATTGGCGTAAATAATGGCGGGTCGCTTCAAATGTGGAAGCAGTATTTCGGACCGCATGCCCAAATCGTGGGTATCGATATCAATCCTGAGTGTGCGCAACTTGCTGAAGATCAAATTGAGATTCGCATTGGTGATCAGTCAGATACTGAATTCCTCCAGGGAATCCTTGATGAATTCGGGACACCTGACATCGTTATTGATGATGGCAGTCACAACATGAATCATGTGCGGCCAACATTTCAATACCTTTATCCACGTACATCGCCAAGCGGGGTCTATTTCGTAGAGGACATGCACACGGCATATTGGGATGACTATGACGGTGGGCTAGGCCACCCGAACTCATTTATTGAATTGGCGAAGAGCCTGATCGATGAACTCAATGCGGAGTGGACCCGCGGCGCGGTGACCCCTACTGAATTCACGAAATCGACGATGTCGATGCATTTTTACGACAGTTGCGTGGTCTTTGAACGAGGCAGAGTCCTTCCGAGGACTTCTCCCTGGACTGGAAAGCCTCAGGAGAAGCAGCGGTCATGGTTTGGGAAGTCGAAGTGAGATCTGGTGTCTCTGAGGGAATCGTGAGGGCTTTCGACTAGCGTTGGGCCATCATGATTGCCCGCGGAGCCCTCGTTGCCATTCCAGCTTGGAATGAAGAAGGGTCTATTGCAGACGTAATTGCCAAGGTTCGGGAGCATCGTCCGGATGCCCATATTTTGGTCGTCAACGACGGTTCCACGGATTCCACAGCAAGAATCGCCGCTGAAGCCGGGGCCACGGTTGTGTCCTTGCCTTTCAATGTCGGCGTCGGAGGGGCTATGCGCACCGCATTCCTCTATGCCAAGCGTGAGGGCTATCAAGCCATGGTGCAGGTCGATGCAGACGGACAGCATGACCCAGCAGACCTTGACCGCGTTCTTGATGGATTAGTCGATGCGGATGTGGTGGTCGGCACTCGTTTCCACCCGAATTCCATGTACTTCGTCGGTGGACCACGCCGGTGGGCGATGGTGTTGCTGTCCAAATCTCTTAGCCGAATGAATAAAGGTCCTATTTCAGACCCAACGTCTGGATTTCGCAGCGCCGGGCCCAAAGCGATCGCACTTTTTGCAGTTGACTACCCAGCTGATTACCTCGGTGACACAGTCGGCTCATTGGCAATCGCCATACGCAATGGCCTAGTGATTCACGAAACTCCAGTAACGATGTATTTCCGTCAAGCTGGGCGTCCGAGTAAGAATGCAATCTGGTCGGCTCTGTACTTAGGGCGTGCAACCTTGGCAATCATTGCTACTGCAACCCGTTCTAGGAAAACTCCGAAGGGTGATGCGGCGTGACCGCGAACATTTTGGCAGGTATAACTGCCGTCGTAACTTTTCTCTTCGTCCTCAGCATGTTGCGCAAGGGAGCACTGCGCGAGAAGTACGCGGTGCTTTGGCTCTTCTTTTCATTCGTTGCATTAGTTTTCGCACTCATTCCAGATTCACTGAACTGGGTCGCGACCAAAGTCGGCGTCGCGTATCCAGTCAATCTCGTGTTCTTCGTACTGGCGGTATTGCTTGTTTTAGTCAGTGTGCAGTTAAGCCACGAGTTGAGCCGTCACGAAATGCGAATCCGCAGGCTTGCTGAAGAAGTTGCCCTCTTACATGAAGAAATAAGGGAATTGCGGGAGAAACGTGACGAGTGAGCCGATTTTGATCATGGCGTTCAATCGCCCTGATCACCTTCAGGTTCTCTTACAGAGACTTCGTGAAATTCAACCTGAGAAAATTTATGTAGCTATTGATGGGCCTCGTGAACATCGTGAGTTGGAAATTGAGAAAGTTCAAGCCTGCCGAGAATTGGTTTCAACAATTGAATGGCCGTGTGAGGTTAAGACAAATTTTCAGGAATCTAATCTCGGTTGTGGTCTGGGAGTGACAACTGCAATTTCATGGTTCTTCGAACATGAAGAACGCGGCATTATTCTTGAAGATGACATCATCCCTGACCCAAGTTTCTTTCCTTATTGCAGTGAGCTTTTGAATCGTTATGAACTTGATAAACGTGTTTTCGCTATCTCGGGTTGCAACTTCGTCCCTCGTGAAGCACAAACACATCCGGAAAATCCTTATAGGTTTTCACAAGTTCCGCATATTTGGGGTTGGGCTACTTGGCGCCGATCGTGGGAGAAACACCAACTCGATATTGCTGGTTGGCGTAAGCAGTTGCCCATCAACAAACTTTGGGCTCGAGCCGGATATTCACTTCCAGCAACCGTGTACTGGGCAAGTACATTTGAACTGCTCGCACGAAAAGAAGTCGACACTTGGGATGGCCAATTAGTTCTCGCCAGCATGGTCTCTGAGCAGTACACCATCACGAGCAATGTGAATCTGATCGAAAATATTGGTTTCGGGAAAGATGCCACTCATACTCTTGAAGACCGCAATGAACTTCAGCCAATTGTGCCTATCGCACTGCCAATGCTGGATGTTCCCGTGGAGTTAGACCGAAAAGCTGACCGCTGGACCCGGCAACACCACTTCAGAGCCACGTGGCGCGGCATGTTGGATCAGGCAGATCGGTACCGTAAGCAGCGTCGGAGGAGGATTTCATGACCATCGCCAAAGGGCGTGCTCTCGTAACTGGTGGATCTGGATTTATTGGTTCCCACTTGTGCGAGCGCCTACTGAATGATGGCTACGACGTTCTATGTGTCGATAACTACTACTCATCGACCAAAGACAACATTGCTCATCTTCTGGACCACCCTCGGTTTGAAGTAATGCGTCACGATGTGACGTTCCCGCTCTATGTTGAAGTAGACGAGATCTACCATCTGGCGTGCCCTGCGAGCCCAATTCATTACCAACGTGATCCAGTGCAAACGACAAAGACTGCTGTGCATGGATCGATCAACATGCTGGGTCTTGCCAAGCGCACGGGTGCAAAAATTCTGTTGACTTCCACATCGGAAGTTTATGGCGATCCTCTGGTGCATCCGCAGACAGAAGATTACTGGGGCAATGTTAATCCAATCGGTCCTCGTGCGTGTTATGACGAAGGAAAGCGTGCTGCGGAAACGCTCTTCTTTGATTACAACCGTCAACATAATTTGAAAATTAAGGTTGTGCGGCTGTTTAACACCTACGGTCCGAGAATGCATCCATATGACGGCAGAGTTGTTTCAAATTTTGTTGTGAGTGCCCTCAACAATCAACCCTTGACTGTTTACGGTGAAGGCCAGCAAACCCGCTCTTTCTGTTACATCGATGATCTCGTGGAGGGCCTCATCGCGATGATGAGCAGTGGTGATGAAGTAACGGGCCCAATTAACCTTGGAAATCCTGGCGAATTTACTATCGCTCAGTTGGCGGAACTTGTCATCGAACAAACGGGAACAACTGGCGGTATCAGTTACTTCCCACTTCCGCAGGATGATCCGGTGCGACGCCAGCCAGACATCACGCGCGCAAAGGAAACCCTCGGATGGGCGCCAACTATTCCGTTAGCTGAAGGTCTGACTCGGACAATTGAGTTCTTTCGTTCGACCTTGAGCTAGTAGATCGCTGACCTCGATGTTGATATTGACGGGAGCAATCCTTGTTCTCATATCGTGGGCAATTCTCGCTGGTTGTTTTATCTTGTTGGGACTTATTCCAGCAAGACTTATTGGTTCAACCCAGTGGTCACTGGAATCAACGCGACGAGCGGCGTGGTTCGGTGTTCTGATCACCACAATTTTTGTGTATTTGATGAACCTCAACGCTGGGCTACACAGCGCTCAGGCGCTCGCAATATTTGTGATTCTCGCGGTGATCGTTGGTGCGACAGGTGTGATGCTCGTCAAACCCCGCTTGAGTAGAAAACCAAATTTCACGCGCCCACTCCAATGGATACTCACTGGAACACTGCTGCTGGCAGTCGCGTATTTGGCAGTTGCCGCCCTTGGCCCCGTGACAAACTATGACTCAGGCCTCTATCACCTCGGTGCAATTCACTACGCAAGTGAATTTCCGACAATTCCAGGACTAGCGAACCTCTATTTCGCCTTTGGTTATGGCAATGCGGCCTTTCCTTTTGCTGCATTTCTCGGTAATGGTCCCTGGGGTGATGATGGTTTTCGTCTTCTGAATGGACTCTTTGTCGCTCTCGCAGTGCTTGACTTTCTTCTACGGCTACGACAGCGCAAATTAACGGCCGGAACGTATGTGCTGCTCGTAGGCATCGTGATTTCATTGATTCCGCTCGTCGCCCTGTCGGATTACTGGGTCACCAGCCCAAGCCAGGATTCGACCGTCATGATCGTGACCGTGGTTGCACTTGCTTACCTCGCTGATGCGGTGGCAAGCAGAAGAGATTGGGTATCCAACGGCGCAGTGGCATTCGTGCTTTCAATTATGTTGATCTTGCTGCGCCCAACGATGGTCACTTTCGGCCTCAGTGTTCTGGTTGCGCTCATCGCGATGTGGGCCAAACGTCGACGTGAGCTCAGTACAACGAATGTGAAACGTGCAGGTTTACTTCTCGCGGTGCTTGCAGTCCTAGCTGGATTTGCAGCGGTGGCACGTGATTACGTACTGAGCGGATGGCTGCAGTACCCATTGTCGATTCATGCATTTTCAGTCCCTTGGTTAGCGGCTGACCCAACCCCTGCTCGGTTAGCGACTCTGGGGTATCACCGTGATCCGAGTGATCTTTGGAACGCGGCAACAGGTTGGGATTGGATTGGCTCTTGGGTTGGGCGTCTGCCAAACCAGTGGGAGACCTATGAATTCGCTCTACTTCTAATCGTTTCACTCGTAACGCTGATTGCGGTGCAAGTATTCGCGAAGCGGACTATGCGCTGGAAGGGACTCTTGGTAGTTCTCGCGCCGAGTGTGGGTGCAGTGGTTACTTGGTTTGTGGCGTCTCCGCCGTCTTTTCGGTTCATCTGGGGCCCGCTGTTCATGGTGCCAGGCACTGTTACTGGTTGGGCTCTTTGGCGGATTATGGAAAACCGAGGATCAACACAGTCGTCACGAGACACATGGGTCAGTGTCATTGTCGTAGCGGCAAGTGCGCCAATTTTGCTGGTCGTAGGGTTTAGTGCAGTAGCAAGACTAAACATCGATTCCATGACCGTTGAACACGAGTGGCAATTAGGTATTTCAATCCCATACGTGTCAGCAGAGGTTCCTGTAGCCCCGACAAAGCCACTTGTGCTGAGTAATCGACTAATGGTTCAGATCCCGACGGATTCCGATCAATGCTGGAATACCTACCCACTGTGCACTCCCGATCCAGCTGCAGGCTTGGCTTTGCGCGGCACGGACTTGAAAGATGGTTTTCTCCCTTAGGCTGGGGACGTCAAAACCGTGCACGGAGGTTCCACTTATGGGTTCGCCAAAGTTTTATGTGGCAAGCCCAATAGGTGATCGCACGGCTGGCCCTGAGGCACTGACGCAACTAGTTGATGCAATTAGGCGCCGAGGGATTGAGGCTTATCTCATCCCAATGGTGAATTTCAGGGGGCGCAGAAATGATCCTGAATATGACATCTACGATTTTGACGTCGCTGAAGAAATAGCAGATCATAAAAATTCTTACTTCGTGTTATCCGAAGTGAGTCCGATTGAGTCATATCGGGAGCTCAAACAAATTCCACGAGAGCGCACGTGGATGGGTTGGTTTAGCGTTAATAACTCACCCGATCCACGAGCGAGATATTTTCGACCAAGTGAAAATAGTTGTTCAACCTTCCCTCCTGGATTCATTCCAGATGTACCTGCTGTCCCGGCCGATCTCAACCTGGATTCAGCAATTGATTCTGGATTGATGCAAACCATTCGTGAAGCAAAGAAACGTGTTGGCGGGGCCAATCTAGGCAAGGCGAAGGCTCTGGCCACCGAAGCAGTGTCAATTGCCTACGCTCAACGTGTAGTGAACAGTGACATCAATTTCTTTGCACAATCGTTTTACGGTCAAGGATTCGTTCGCGAAATCTTGGGTAAACACGCCCCGATCATCACCGATCCAATTCGCATCGTGGACGTACCAAATTTGCCACGCGAGCGAAACGTCGTGCTCTACAACAAAGTGAAAAGCTGGTCGCTCATTCCTGACGTCATGAAGTTGATGCCGAATGTGGAATTTCGAGCCATTGAAGGTATGTCGTATCAACAAGTTGTAGAAGCACTCTCCACCGCAACTGTGTATCTCGAACTTGGCCACCTTCCTGGAAGAGATCGCATGCCACGCGAGGCAGCGCACTTCGGTACCCCCGTTGTGTGCTTGGCTCGAGGTGCTGGGTATTGCTGGCAAGACGTGCCGCTTCCGGTGGAGTATCGCGTTGCATACCGAGAAGGTTGGGCTAATCAGGCAGCAATCGCGCTGCAGCGTGTGCTTGACGATCCTTCTCAGGCTGCGATTGACCAAGGAGATTACCGCTGTTGGGTTGCAGGTGAACGTGATCGCTATGAAATTGCTATTGATCAGTGGCTTGAATTAGCGCTTTCTCGCTAGATAGCGGATCCCTGGTTTTGAATTTCTGATGAAGGTTGCGTCCCTGCCTACTCAATAAGATCCATAAAGCATAAGCAACCAACACATATACGGGGACTTCAATGAAAATTTTGAGTCTCATTGCATCTGTCCAACTGGCTCCCAAGTCTTCCTGACCTGCGCGGAAACGGTTGGAGAATATGACTGGGAATGCGACTAAGAGGTAAAAGACTCCGAACCAGGCATATCGTTTGAGCAATACCCAGAAGCCTTTCCATGTTCTTGACCAAATAGTCACAGCCAAGGTTGCAAACAAGATGCATAAGTAGCGCCAACTTGAAAACAACCAATTGAATTGTGTTTTCCAAGGAGTCCACTCAACGACTGAACTCCAGACATAGTCAGAAGTTGGACGGAAGGCCTCAGGGATTGTGACCTGAAGACTTCGCCATAGTGCTTTAGCAGAATCAACAGGGTGCGTCCGTAGGTAGGTATTCGCGGCTGCCTCGAGGCGTAGATTGTCTTTGAGGGCAAACACTGTGTTTTCGCGGCTTACAAAGGCAGCAGCATTATCTAAAGCTTTTTGGGAGTAAGGAATATCTGGAACCGATCGTGGATCGATCCATAACATTCCCGCGCGGTGGTATCCAGTGAAAGTCGAAACTGCCAAAGTGTCGTACATGACAAACTGCTTGATTGGCAAGAAGAACACCAAAGCCGCAAGCATAAGATTCAGAATTTGCACAGGGCGATTTTTCCATTTCGCCATGAAACCGAAAGCGATCATTGCGATCACAAGAATGATCAGCACGTGGATTTGGATAAATGAACGGGTCAACGAACCAATCAAGAAAAATCCAGCAAAACCTGTGATGTACCAAGGATTCTTTACTTTCAAGAACCTGTAAAGGAAGTAAAAAGAAAATGCGATGGCAAGAAGTGAAATTGCGGTGCCGTCGAGCAGCATCATCACCATAAGGTTGCCTGGATAGAGCGCCCAAATAAGCATGCCAATGAATGCCCACACTGTGCTTCGGGTCAGATCTCGCACCCAGACAAACACCAAGGCATTGATCGATCCATAAACAATGCAGTAGAGCATGTAAATGCGATAGTCAACAGAAACCGGATCCGGAACACCTGTGCGCAAGGTTTCTGGAAGAGCCAGCAGGAGGCGGATAGCATCGAACCCTGGGGTGTAAATATGTTCTAGCCACAAGGCTTTAACTGGTCCAAATGCCACCATGTCGTTTAAGCCCATGGTCTGCATCAAGGTATCTGAAGACCAACTCTGAAAACGGTAACCACCATCGAGCAATGCTGGTACTGCATGTGCGCGGAAGATTCGTTCAGTGAGCCATAAGGCAAAGGTTGAAACCAAGAAAATTGCGCTTGGCCAAATCCAGAAGTTGAGATTACGAGTCTTGCGTATTCGAAGTTGCTCCGTGCTCACTGATCCCCCGGTTGCTCAGAAATTCATGATTGAGATCGTAGCCAGCCGTGACGCGATGGGTAGGACACTACATTCCGTGCCACTCGAGCGAGTTTTCGTATTGATTGGCGGGAAACGCCAGCTTCTAAGGCTAAGCATGCTTGATAGTGACCGGTAGCCACCGCAGCCTCATGTGCGTATGAAGATGTTGCTGAATAAATCAAGGATTGAGCATGCCCCAAGCTAATCCAGTCAGTCATTGCGTCAATGCCGGCAATCACGGAGGAACGATCCAGAGTGCGCACTGGCAGACTCCAAGGCACGTAACCGAGTGCTGCGGTACGTTTTACCCAGTAGTTGAGCGACGCTGCACTGTCTGCCGCAATAAAGAGGGAACGAAGTTCCTGTGAGTTAATGCGCTTCTTGAGGGCACCTTCAATGCTGTTGTTTGTTGGTGCGGAGGTGGCTCGATCGGTTCCACGAATATGAAGCGCTAGGTAAGGCAGCTGAGTATTTTGATTATGAGTGGGGGAGAGTCGTCCAAGAATGGCTTGATTCCAAGGGAGAACAGCATAAAAATGTGCCCGCTTTTCTAGAAAAGAGGTGGTCGTAGGCAAGGAAAAAATGCCACCAGCGATGATCACCAAGGTATGTAGGTCGGGGTCAGATGCCAAGAGCGATGCCAGTTCAGCCATAAAGGTTTGTTCACCGCGATCGTGACCAGCAAGCACGACCACACCTTTTGGCCGCATCACCGTCAAATAGCGAGGCAGGGAATCGTGAGGTTGTCCAAGTAAAGTAGTTAACTCGTGAGCGGTGATGAATGTCGATGCAATTGCATCATCTCTAAAAAGGTCACTGGCAGCAGCTGCAGCGACCGTTTCCGGCTCCCACATCACTGAGCAACTGGCGCCGAGCTCGGTTGCCAAGGTCGCGCTACTGGCCCACGCTTGAATTCGATTGATGTAACCATTTCTAGGCACGACGATCACCCGTTGGAGATTGCTCATGGGTCACCGCCTCGAATTCGAATGAGTAGGACATCGTAGGAGACAACCCAAATGAAGCGCGACCAATAGGATTTGGCTATGCGAGTGGCGGTGGATGAGCAGATTTTTGCCATTCAGCCCTATGGAGGCATTTCACGTCTTTTTGCAGAGCTCGCGCGGCAATATGCCAGTTCGGTGATCCCTGACCTTGAATTACTGCCCCAAGATGCGCCCATCATTAATCGCTATGTGCTCGATGACCAACTCGTCCGTGATGCATTAAAGGCTCGTGAAGCCCGTAATGAGTGGACTGCCTTAGCGCGTTACTTCAGCCGGATTTCGGTGAAGACTAATTGCGATGTTGTACATAACACCTTCTACTTGCCACACGGTTTAGCTCCTACTCGAGGAGCGAAGCGAATCGTGACCGTGCACGACATGATCCCTGAGCTCATGCCTCAGACGCGACGGCGACTTGATCTCCTCACGATGAAGCGCAGATACGTTGAGTCGGCTGATCACGTCATTTGCGTTTCAGAAGCGACCAGAGACGATTTACGAAAGGTGTTTGGGCACATCAACGCTCCGGTAACTGTTGTTCATCACGGCGTGGATCCAAGATTTCGTCCTGACGTGCCCAAGATTGATGGGCTTCCCGAAAAATACGTGTTGTTTGTCGGCAATCGTGGCCAGTACAAAGATGCCGATGTGCTGTTCGCTGCTTTCGCTGAACTCAAGAAATTCGACGACCTCATGCTCGTCTGCGCGGGCGGTGGTCAATTCACCAAAGATGAGATTCAAAGATTCAGGCAATTAGGGATATCGAATCGTGTGCTACACCTAGAACTCAATGATGACGCGATGGCTTCAGCCTTCAGTAATGCCGAATTATTTGTTTTCCCTTCACGATTCGAAGGTTTCGGATTACCGGCAATTGAAGCGATGGCATGCGGAACTCCGACAATCCTTGCTGCAGCTACTTCGTTGCCTGAAGTGGGCAGGGATGCTGTTGTGTACTTCGAGCCAGGAAACGTTCGAGAGTTAGCTGGCGTGATGAGTGACGTGCTCGAGAGCAACCACGTGCGAAATGAGTTGTCTGAAAAAGGAAAACAAAGAGCCCAGCAATTCACGTGGAAACGAACTGCCCAACAAACCGCCGACGTGTATCGAACGGCACTTGGTTAGAGGCTGCTGAAAATGTATAGACCTCGACCACGCACTCGTGCTGAACATGAGTCTTTAGCCGGCTATCTCAGACAAACGCTTACCGCTTCGCAACTTGAGCGAGTCTTGCTTGTCTCGTTCAACCAATGGGATTTTGGTATCGCTGCACTTGCTGAAGTAGGTGCAACCTTGAACACCATGGGCACGCAACCTCAGTTCGCGCTTTGGGCGTCAAAAACACCAACGAAGGATGTCGGTTGGACAACGAGCCCCTTCGTTGCCAGCGCTCTTGGTTCGCCAGGCAGAGATCAAAAATTGAAAAAGGCACTCAAAGCATTTGGTCTTTCAAAACAGGCATTTCATCAGCCACCAGAAAAACATTGGCGTCCGAAAACTGAAATCGAACTTCCAGTTGAACCAATTCGGACTCAAATACGCCAACTCACCTATCGAGGAGCGCCGGTAGGTCGGGCTATCTTGCAAGTGAATCCGGATACTAATACGCCAGTCACGGATGATCATCGCTGGCCGCAAGCGTGGATCACTGCAACCTCACGTTCTTACGCATATGCATATGACCAAACGCTGGCACTGATTGAAGAACAAGCAATTTCTGCGATGGTGATTTTTAACGGGCGCTTTTTGCACGACAGCGCTGCAGCATCGGCAGCCGAAACAGCTGGTATCCCCGTTCTTTCGTACGACAAAGGCGGAAATGACACCGACTTTGACCTCACTCTTGATGCCACGCATGACTGGTCCGCGCTTCAAAGGCGCATGCTCACGATGTACGAGCAGTGGCCTCCTGATGAACGCGATCTCATTGGCGGAAGTTGGTTCGAAGAGCGCTCAACTCATGCAGACCCGCGTAATGAACGATTTGTCGAATCTCAAAATATCGGTGAAGGCATTGAACGGCCAGAAACCCAGTGTTTAGTGGGGTATTTCAGTTCATCTGGTGATGAGATTTCTGAACTGGATTTGGATTGGTCGCAATATTTCTATGGACAGCCGGAAGCTCTGCAGGCATTATCAACTGCCTGCAAGGAACTTGGCTATTCATTGTTAGTGCGCACCCATCCGCATAAGCGCATGAAGCCGAAACGCGATGTCGAGGATTGGTTGACGGCCGTCGCACAAGCGAAACCAGACATTCACATTGATCAGTTTTCAAGCACTGATTCATATACGTTGATGAAGCAGGTTGATGTGGTGGTGACCTACGGCTCCACTACCGGAGTTGAAGCAGCTTATGCGCAGCGCCCAGTCATCGTGCTTGGCCCTTCTGCCTATGACGAACTCGGCTGCGCAACGCGCGTTACGAATACAGCTGAACTTAAAGAAGCATTGGCAGCGCGAACCGTTGGAAAGCGTGAAGGGGCAACTTCATATGGCCTCATGATGAAGCGCAGAGGTTTCGCCTTTGAATTCGTTCAGTTGGATTCATATGGAATTGCGAGTTTATGCGGCATTGATTTTGATGAACCGAGGGCGATGGTTCGTCAGTTGAGCCATGCAATTGAACGACTGCAGAAGAAAGTATTGACCCGCAGTTAATTGATTGAGTCTGAATAACGCTGCAATACCCATGGCATTTCAGCAAAGCGTTCACGCACTAGATCAGTTGGCGTGAAAGCAGGCCGCTCGTAGTCGTTACCAAACAGTGAAGTTGAAAATTCGCTTTCCAGAGCGAGCCGATCACCTGCAGTCGGAGTCTTGCCTTTATGTAGGCCGATGGTGTCCACAGCCATAACCGTGCCTGCAGGCCCATAAAGCTCGACGACATTGCTCCAAAGCCCAGCTGAGCGCACCGCGTCATCGGAAATTCGGCCGTCTTTGCGTAAGTTCCAAGGAATCTTTCGATGTGAGCCCTTGAGATACACGTGAGGCCCAGTTTCTGGAGTTACGTCGGTGAGAAAAATGAAGAATTTCAGGAACGAAAGTCGATCGCGATCCTGATGGAACATCTGGGCGTTGAGATTCGCATCCTCGGCACGCTGAGTTGTGGTCCACCAAAATGCAATTTCATCCATCACAACAGGCTGCCCAAGATACTTCTGTGCGACGAGAGCCATCGCGGGATCAGTAGCAAATTCCTGAACCTCAGCGCATTGCAGACCAGTAGTTTCGTCTAAGTCATATCGGCCAACTTGTGGGGCCGCTCGTGGGTAAATTAAGGGAGCCGCATTTGCACCGCGGGCAATGCAGGGTGCTTGCTCAGCAAACTCCCGTATTGCTGTGCTAATACTGGGATCGACCACCTTCTTAAAGACGTAACATCCATCTCTCTGCACCCCAGCGACTGCGTCATCAATTTCCGATAGATCGATAAACCGGCTTGATGCCGGGTCAGAAAGTTTCCAAGCTGAGCTCGGAGTATTGCGAAAACTGAGTTTTGAGAGTGCCTTACCAAGGCGAGGATCCAAATCCATTGCTGAGCGCATATTGAATTGGCTTTGACCAGGAGTGGAACGCGGCGCTGAACTCGTCTTATCGAATCCGCGGGCAGCAGTGAGCGTTTTGAGAACTCTGGGCACGGCCAGCGCATTTTCGATAATGGGATTCGTACTCACGTGTTAAACCTACTCAGGGTCACTTACGGAATCGACGGTTAAGGGTGTCTTTTAATTTCGCTGCGATGAGCTCTGTCACTTCCCCATAAGAGAGGTACGGAGCCAAAGAGTCTGCTTTTCCGTCTTTCACAGTCACGTTTTCCAATTCGCGGGCGTAACTTGAATTCACGACGACTGCGAGGTAGCCACGTGCAATGTCTGCCAGCGTGACCCCGCGAAGGATGTATTCCAAGTGCTGATCTTCATTATGAAAAACCTTGACCAGCGGCTCGCGTTGGTGAATTGGAATGACCTGAGTTTTCTGCAACCACATGTTGTACCAACTGAACTCATAAGGTGACGCAGCCAGCGCATCACGGTACGACCAGCCACGCGGGTTTAAGAACTCATCAACAAATGAGCGAAGCACAGTCGCCGAGAATACTTGATGACCATGACAGGTGCGAACAATCGGGTCATCAAGCCCAATAAGTCGTTGAATCTTGCGGAGCGATTCTTCGCGCTGAACCCAGTACTGGTTGAAGTAATTCGGCTCAACCTTGAGTTCGTTGTCTTCAACGAGCACTGTGTAGGGAACTTCTGGTGTCGCCATGAAGTCGGAAACGAAGAAATCTCTTATAAAGAGTGCTTCCGAATCAACACAGAAGTAGTTCTCTGAGTACCCGAGTTCCCAAAAGGACAGTTTGACGATTTCCTGATTGATGTATCCAGGACGTAACCCATGAACTTCCTCGTTGACGAGGTGATGACCGAGTACAGATTCACCGAGAACTGTGATCAAGGGTGATGCGAATTGAGAAAAAAGTGACAGTTCCGCGTCAGGAACGATGACATACAGAGGAATTTCATCGCGGTTATGTTGATTAAAGCTTGCAATCATGCGCTCTGCGTACGCCAAATCAGGGGCGTATGACTTCAACAGCATTGCGAGATTGTGCATATTAATCGTTCTTCACTGCTTCAATTATTCCAGCAGAGCACAGGAACATCCCTCGCCAAGTGCCTTCAGCTTCAAGAGCGATCTGGGCTTCGCGGTATTCGCGGGCATCAAATTGATCGGCGATCATCGGGTACGTGGGGTGGTAGTTGTACCAATGGAATTTTAGATCGCTGTAACCCTGAGCTCGCACAAGTTCCTGTAGTTCGAATGGATTGTGGAAGCGCGAAAGGATTTCGTCATAACCATCACCCGTTGGGCGTGTACGAACTGGTGGCTTATCCACAGCAAGGCGACTATCAAGATCGCGAGCCACTGCGTCGCGCATTGAATCCGGAACATTCACAAGTAATTCGTCAAGGATGAATTCCTTGGTGAGGCGATTAAACGTAAACATGGAAAACATCGAATTTCGGAACTGCAAGATGAGTTGGCCACCGGGTCGAAGAAATGAATCCATGCCTTGAATGAATGCAACGTCGTCCGAAACATGTGGAATAACTCCAAGAGCCATCACCGAATCAAATTCGCCGCGCAGGGCACGCTCGTTACCCAAAGCATCTGCATCCTGTACATCAAGCCAGGTGATCGAAGATCCATCTAACCCACGGGCCTCCATATTGGAACGGGCGACTGTCACCATCTCCGATGACACGTCATTGCCTGCCACTCGAATACCGGTGGCGCCAATGGTGGATAGGGGAGAAGCGTCACCAACACCAAGCTCATACACAGAGGTTGAGCCGAAAGCCTCCAACAGTCGCTGCACTAGCTGTAGGCGAAAGAAGTTCGCTGGGTATTCTTCGTTAGTCCAAAGCTTTTCCGGGTCGTACTGATCCCCATATGAGGATGCACTGCCGTCGTAATGTGAAGCGACTGACATCAGTGCCCCTTTCCTGGTGACACAACCCTTAAGAGGCCATGCTCGAGTAACTCATCAACCACTACTTGCACTTCTTGCGGTGTGCGTTCGAATAACTCTGCCATGTCAGCAACTGAGTGCATGCCATCGGCATACGCAAGCACATGGGTGCGAAGCAGAATTACGTCAGCAACTGTGCGCGCATGCACTGAGTGATATAAACCGCGACGGCCAAGTTGTGGTTCACCCAGCACAGTTGCTTGGTAGTACGTGGCATTTTCAAATGCAGTGACGCAGTCACGAACAAGGTCAAGACCACCTTGCAAACCTGCCGCAGTTACGAACTCCAAATTGTCCAAGTGTGTGTGGTACTGCGGGTAGGAGCCATATTTCGTGCGCATAAGCGAAATCATTGGAAGATCAACGCCAGGCATGCAGTACTGACGTTCGTCACTTCCTCGCGCAAGGTAGGAATACACCACTGGCTGTGGGCGCGTGGCCACGACGCGTGAAGCAATGCGATCGAGCGGAAGATTTCCTAAACGTGACTGCATGTAGGAGTAATCGCCTTCGTCACCGATGCACGTGAGGTTGTATGCCGCGACAACATGTGAGCGCAGGTGGTCGAGGTTTCTACTGATGTATGTAATGGCGCCGATAGTTTCCGGAGCAAAAACAAAACGGTATGTGTACTTGCGTGCTGGTAATGATGCGATCCAACGAGCCAAAGCAATGGTAACTATTGGTCCAGAAAGTTCATTATTTGCTAGAGATGGATGACAGATGTAGGTGCTGACGAAGACTTCATCGGTCGTTTCACCTGGAATAACAAGTTCTCCATAGGTGAGGCTTCCTGGCTCCAGCGTGCTGTCGATAACTGCGCGGTAATTCCCCGGTTGTAATGCATCGCGCTGAGACTGTGTTAAGCAAAAGCCCCAAGTGCGGTTGTAATAACTCGTGACGTACGGAATTGCCGAAACATGTTCTGAATCCGAGTGCAGGTGCGCCTGTAGTTCATCAAGGGTGAGAACTACATCCACTGGCTCTGAGTATCCGACGACATGAATGTTGCTGTTGGCGAAGTCCAGGATTCGATCGCCATTGGGACCTTCGAGGTAAGCCCCGCGAATGTTCCATTCATCTGGAACGGTCCAGTCCATAGCCGCTGTTCCAGAAGGAACTTCATGAATGACGAGCCCAGGAAGATATTCGCGAATGATGGAAAAAGACTCCCGCACTCCATCACCCGTAAGGGAGCGGCAGATTGGGAAAAGCTGAGTTGCAAGGTCGTGCATAAAACGACCTTCTTCGCCTACACCTTGAGCATTCACTGAAGCGGTGGGCACGATCCCTACGATATCCAACGTGGCCTCACCAGATACCCAAGCCGAAGTCCTGCTCGTCGTGGCTACTTTGGGGCGCCGACCCGAATACTTGAAGGAAACCCTCACCTCCATCCGCGAGCAAGGCGTGCCGGTCGACATTGTGATCGTGGCCCCGCTCAGCGAGCCATCGATCCTGGAGGCAGCCCAGGAGTTCAACACCGCCCTCCTGCCAGATCCAGGCAGTTTGCCCGGGGCCATCAATCTGGGGGTCAATGAGAGCTCGCAGCACTATGAGTTCGTGAATTGGCTCAACGATGACGATCTCTTGGAGCCAGGCTCCCTGAAAGCCACGATTGCCGCCCTCAAGGCCAATCCCGGGGCTTCAGTGGCCTTTGGTGCCTGCCGTTACATCAATGAGCAAGGAAAAGAACTTTGGGTGAGCAAGGCCGGGCCTTGGGCGCCGAGGGTCTTGAAATGGGGACCAGACCTCATTCCTCAGCCGGGGATGTTGGTGCGAGCCAGTGCCTGGCGCGAGGTCGGGGGCGTGGATGAGTCCTACAAATTGGCTTTTGACCTCGATCTTCTACTGAAACTTCAAAAGGTCGGCAAGCTGATTGATGTTGGTCAGACCGTTTCGAGCTTCCGTTGGCATGCCGACTCACTCACTGTCGATGACCGCACCACCAATATCAAGGAGTCGGAGCGGGCCAAAAGAGCCGCGCTTTCTCCGACTGCCAGGAAATTCACCTGGGTGTGGGAATGGCCTGTGCGAGTGGCTACGCGCTTTGCGGCCAGTGAAGTGCAACGCCGTGCCAAGAAAATAAGTCAAGCGACGTAACTCAGTCCTTACGCAGCAAGCAATTAGTTGTACTGGCTTCGGCGAAGCACTTCGCGCACCAACCACATTTTGCAAAAATTGCGGAAAGAATTGAAACGTTCGCGCAATGAGGCAGGGCCAGCAAGTTGAAGTATCGAACGCCGGGCTTCGTGAAATTCACGAAGTGAAAGTTTCCAATGCGTTGTTGACGTGCCGCCTTCTTGGAATGTTGCGATAGGAAAATCAAGTATGAGTGGGTCTGCAACTTGTGAAAGTCTCAGGAACGCTGCGTAATCAG
>CAEZVB010000019.1_pt1 | contig 19302 bp, 16 predicted proteins | sample 7264631 | NCBI WGS metagenome assembly CAEZVB01 (sample SAMEA6813846, study PRJEB35770) | uncultured Actinomycetes bacterium | biome: Freshwater; feature: Freshwater reservoir; material: water | place: Czech Republic | collected 2017-05-23 | depth 0.5m m | reverse complement strand
CCGATGATTCAGGCAAAGCACCAGGCACACCGCTACGCACTGCATACGACTTGATGGCTGAAGGCTTTGGCCCGGGTGTGAACGGACCATTCTTTGTTGCAGTTGAACTTCCTAAGCCAAATGATGCTGCGGCATATGCGGCGGCGGTCAAGGCAATTGAATCAAGCCCTGGTGTTGCTTCAACCTTGCCAAGTAGTGCAGCCCTTCCAATCGTGTTGGCTAACCCAACTGCCTTTGGTGCCGATGGCACCATTGGCACGATCATGGTGACACCAGATTCAGCACCGCAAGATGAAGCAACGGATGCGCTGCTTTCGAATTTGCGTGAGAACGTCAATCCACAGATCACAGCGCAAACCGGTGCAAAGCTTTATGTTGGTGGCCAGCAGGCGATCATTAGTGACTTCACCTCAGTGATGACCTCGGCATTGCCATTGTTCTTGCTGGTTGTTGTGGGCCTTGGATTCTTGGCATTGGTGCTGTTGTTCCATTCGATCGTGGTGCCACTGACTGCCGCCATCACAAGCTTGCTCAGCTTCGCGGCTGCAATGGGCGTCACGGTTGCGGTTTTCCAATGGGGCTGGCTTGGTGATGTGATCGGGTTAGCAGGCACTGGTCCAATCTTCCCGTTCTTGCCGATCATGGTGTTCGCAATCCTCTTTGGCCTTTCGATGGACTACCAGGTGTTCCTCGTGACTCGTATGCAAGAAGAGTGGTCGCGCACTGGCGATAACTCTGCATCGGTTCGTCGCGGTCTTGCCGGTTCGGGCCGCGTTGTCGTCATCGCTGCGGCAATTATGGCCAGTGTGTTCTTGGCCTTCGTCCCAGATAAGAACTCGATGATCAAGCTCTTCGGTGTTTCACTGGGCTCCGCGGTAATCATCGATGCGTTCATCATTCGGTTGATCTTCATCCCATCGATCATGTCGATTTTGGGCAAGGCCAACTGGTGGTTACCAGGTTGGCTTGATCGCATCTTGCCAAAGGTGCACATTGAGCCGGGCGAGGATGAAGTCACTGACGATGAGCAGCTAGTAGCCTCGAAGGCATGAGTTCACCAGCCAGCCAGGCTGAAACACCACCTCGCAGTGGCTTAGTACTACTCGCACTTATCGTTGGCGCAATTGTTGCCAACATCAACTTATCGATTGCCAATGTTGCGCTGCCAACAATTGGGTCAGATTTAGGCGCGAGTCAAGACCAACTCAATTTGATCGCGGAGGCCTTTGCTTTAGGTCTTGCATCCACGGTGTTGTATCTGGGTGCAATCGGGGATCGTTACGGGCGCAAGATGCTGTTCGTCATTGGCGCGATTCTGACGATTCCCACAGCATGTATGTCAGCTTGGGCACCGAATGCCGAATTCTTAGCCTTTTCTCGCCTGACTGCGGGTTTTGCAGCAGCGTTGTTGTTCCCGACAACGCTGTCACTCATCTCTTCGCTCTACCGCGGTAACGCAAAGGTAAAAGCTATCGCGATGTGGTCTGGGCTTGGTGCAGGTTTTGCTGCTCTTGGTCCGCTTGCGGGTGGATATTTACTGCAGTACTTCTGGTGGGGCTCGGTTTTCTTGATTTCAATCCCACTCGTACTCGTTGCGCTCATCGTCGGTCTCATAGTGATTCCTAGCCATATTTCTACGGAGACGCAGCCCGTGGATCACCTCGGTGGAGTGTTATCCATTGTTGGTGTTGGCGGCCTTGTCATTGCTATTCAGACATTGCACGAGGGAGTCGATACTTCCTGGACGGTAATAACTGTCATCACTGTGCTTGCACTGATCGGATTCTTCCTTCGTCAAAAACGCGCTCCGCGTCCGCTGGTTGACTTGCCCTTGGCCAAAGCTCGTACATTCTGGGTGGCCTTCGTTGCGGGTGCGATCACGTTCGGCGCACTTATTGGCGCAATGTTTATTGGTCAGCAATTCACTCAAGACGTGCTTGGCTATAACACGTTCAACGCCGCAGCGGTTGCTGTGCCTTCGGCAATTTTTGCTGCGGTTGGTGGCCAGATCGCCGGCAAGTTTGTGATTGCCCGCGGTTCACGCAGCACATTGAGTATTGGTCTTGGCTTAGTTGCCATCGCATTTGCGATCATGATGCTGACCTGGAAGCAAGGTGCCAGCCTCACCTGGATCCTGTTGGCTTACGCCTTTGTCGGTGCAGGGGTAGGTATGGCAGCAACACCGGCCTCACGAGCGCTGATGTCTTCGGTGCCGCAAAGTCATTCAGGTATGGGCTCAGCATTCTTGGATCTGACTCGAGATTTCGGTGGGGCGGTGCTTCAAGCATTGCTCGGTGGAATCTTGGCTGGTGTGTACGTCACTAAAATGACTGAAGGAATTCAAGGTCTGCCAGCTGACCAAGCCGATCAAGTCACTTCAGAGATCGCCACCTCATTGACGGCATCCTTTGGTGATGCGGCACATGTTGCTACGCAATATCCACCAAATATTGGTCAGCAAATCTTGCAAGCGGCATCCGAAGCATTCACTGATGGAAAGACGGCCGCCATGGGAGTTGCACTTGCATTGAGCCTTGTTGGGCTGGCACTTGTGATGGTCTTATTCCCCAAGAAGCAAGCCGAAAACGAGTACTACGAGAAGATTGCATCCACACAGTAACGTGAGTTGCAAGTGCGGAACTAGATCGCTGCCGGCGCTTTAGACGCTGTAGATGGGGCAGGTGATGGCAGTGGAAGTAGTGTTGCCGGTGTCTTTGAATTGAGTAGCACTACCCATTGCTGCCCAGGTTTAAATGGCATTGGTGATCCGTTGGCCATGGTGAACGTTGTACCAGCGTCAGCTGTTGGTCGGTTCCAGGTGACGTTGTAAGACTTCCCGTCACGTAACACAATCGCGGTGCCGCTCCCGATGGTTGCCGCATGGGGAGTGTTGCCGCCGCCCTTGTCCCAATACTTGGACTGTGTTTGCACCACATTTTGAATAACGACGGTGGCCGCTTGTTGCTGGGAAGTTGATTCTTCAGCCGTTGCATTGATGCCATTGAGTGCAACGTTGTACAAGCCACTGGCTGGCACGTAGGTAAATTCAGCCGAAGCTTCACTCCACTTCATTTTCGCGCCTGTGTTGGTGGTGCCACCATCAGGAATTTCTGGTGAAAAAACGAAGCCAATGTTCTTGTCGTCTGAGACGCCTTTCTCAGCAGCCCAGGCCAAGACCTTTGGGCCGTTGAGGAACAAGTTATAGGGAATGCGGCGATCGTGATCGCGGAAATATGCCGATGCGTATTTATTCGGGGAAACATCGACCACGGTTGAGTCATTAATCGCTGGCCACATCTTGCGCTGCACTCCAGAAAATGCGAATGCTGGGCTGCCGTATTGAGCCGTCAGATCAATGTCAGTGATGCGCGCTGATCGCGTAGGTCCGATGCGTACTGGAATCGTGCTAGAAAACACGGCCGCAAGGCGTGTGATGCCGTACTCGACTTCCTCTACATAGACAACGTCAGCATCTTTGAGCCCCGCATGCGGCTGGGCACTTCTGGTGTTATCCAATTTCACGATCAACACAGGTGTTGGTACTGATTCTGGAAGCCCAGTGAGGGGAGAAAAGCTTTCGACAACTGGTGGTTGTTCTTGCGCGTTGTCGCTGGCAGTTGTAGAGGTAACAGTGCTGCAAGCGGCCAAGGTGGTTGCAGCACCAGCAATAGCGAGTGTCTTGAGGAAGCGCATATCTCCAAAGGTACGTCATTTTCCCGCAGATCATGGTGACCGACAGGGTGTGAGAAGACTTAACCCAGGTCTTACCTGAGCCGAATCGAGTGCGAATAGCGCTGAGCCATGGTTATGGCTATGAACATCAACTCGCGCACAGGTGCAGGCTCTCGTCCCACGTCGACTCAGCAAAAGGTGTTGTCATCGGTGATGGCCGCCGGAGTCTTTTTTGGCATTGGTGGTCTCCTAGCAGTCAAGTCAGCTCAGGCAGCAGTCAGCACTACTGCAACGGGCAGCAGCGCAGCTGCTTCACAATCAGCCTCATCGGTCAAGAGTGTGGGGTACACGAAGAAAACATCCGCTTCCAAGGTTTCCAAGGCACCTGTCGCACATGCCACAACCAAGGCAAGTAAGGGTTAAGCCCGGTCTCTAGACTGTTGGGGTGAATCAGCCTTCCCCACGCACCTATGAAGTGCGTACCCACGGCTGCCAGATGAATGTCCATGACTCTGAGCGCCTTGCCGGCATGCTCGAGGAAGCTGGCTACATCAAGTTCGAAAAGGGCACTACGCCTGATCTGATCGTGTTCAACACCTGCGCTGTTCGTGAAAATGCTGATAACAAGCTCTATGGCAACTTGAGTCACCTGGTACCGGTCAAAGCTAAGAACCCAGGCATGCAAATTGCGGTGGGCGGGTGTCTTGCTCAAAAAGACCAACATGCCATCACCAAAAAGTCACCAATCGTTGATGTGGTGTTTGGTACGCACAACATCGGTTCGCTCCCAGTGCTGCTTGAGCGAGCGCGCATCGAACAAGAAGCCCAGGTTGAAATAAAAGAGTCGCTCGTTGAATTTCCATCAGTTCTGCCCGCCAAGCGCGAATCCGCGTACTCCGCATGGGTATCAATCAGTGTTGGTTGCAATAACACCTGCACCTACTGCATTGTGCCCTCGCTGCGTGGCAAGGAGCGCGATCGCAGGCCGGGAGAGATCCTCGCGGAAATCCAAGCACTGGTTGAACAGGGTGTTTCGGAAATTACGTTGCTTGGCCAAAACGTCAATGCCTACGGAGTTGAGTTTGGTGACCGCGAAGCCTTCAGCAAGCTCTTGCGAGCCTGCGGTGAAGTAGAAGGCTTGGAGCGGGTTCGTTTCACTTCACCGCACCCAGGTGAGTTCACCGACGATGTGATTGAGGCGATGGCCACCACACCAAATGTCATGCACCAGCTACATATGCCATTGCAATCTGGATCCAACGAGATTCTTCGCGCAATGCGTCGAAGCTACCGTCAGGATAAATACCTCGGCATCATCAAGAAGGTTCGCGCAGCAATGCCAGATGCGGCCATCACCACGGACATCATCGTGGGATTCCCGGGTGAAACTGAAGAAGATTTCTTGCAGACTATGCATGTGGTGCAAGAGGCTCGATTCACTATGGCCTACACCTTCTTATATTCACCGCGCCCTGGCACCGAAGCGGCTGACATGCCTGACCAAATTCCGCATGCGGTGAAGCAAGATCGCTATGAGCGCCTCGTTGCAGTTGGCAATCAGATTGCTTGGGAAGAAAACCTCAAGCAAGTGGGCAAGGTTGTTGAAGTGCTCGTTGCCCAAGGTGAAGGTCGCAAAGATGGCGACACAGATCGAGTATCAGGTCGTACGCCTGATTACAGACTCGTCCATGTCACTGTTGATCCACATCAACCGCGTCCACGCCCAGGCGATGTGGTGACCGCAGTAGTGACTCAAGCAGCACCGTTCCATTTAGTCACCGACACTTTGTTGACGGTTCGCCGAACCAAAGCCGGTGATCTCAGTGAGCTACCACCACAAACTCCTGGTGTTTCCTTGGGCATGCCATCCATTCGTGTAGGCCAAGCATGATCTCCGCAGTGGTGTTCATTCCGGCGGCACCGTTGATGTGCCCTGATATTGACGTAGAAGCGCTCCTTGCCGATGAGCGAGCCGCTTCCATTGAACTTGTTGCTGAGCTTCAGCAAAATGCTGAACAAATCATTGTGATCGGTTCGGGAGAATCAACCACCTGGTTTGAACAGGGCGGCATTGGCAACACGCGTGCTTTTGGCGGGGTGAGTCACTACGTCATTGGTTCTGGTCGAGATGAAATGCCGCAAGCGCTCACCGTTGGTGCCTGTGTCGTGAGTGCTGCGGGATGGGCTGGAGCAGTGAAAGCGTTAGTAGTCGATACAGAAACCACTGCTGAGCAACGTGGAGTCCTCGCGAAAGAGTTAATTGCTAAGAGTGACGATCTGCGTACGCTCATTGTTGCGGTTGGTGATGGATCGGCAACGCGTACGGAAAAGGCTCCTGGCTATATCCAGCCTGATGCTCTTGATTTTGATGCAGCGGTAGTGCACGCAATTGAGAATGGTGATTCCGCCGCGATCGTGGCAATTGAACAATCCACGGCCGACCGTTTGTGGTGCCGCGGATTACCAACGTGGCAGGTTGTAGCGCAAGCGATCGGTCATGCTGAAGGCACACTGGTGCTTGAGTCTTCCCCGTTTGGGGTGAACTACCTCGTTGCAGCGTGGCGGGTTTGATCACGCTATGAGTATCGACAGCAGTCGCAACCTCAGTCGGAATGTGCTCGTCATTGTCGGGCCAACGGCGGTGGGTAAAAGTTCATTGAGCGTGAAGGTTGCTCAACAACTCATTGGTCAAGGTATTGCCGCTGAGATTGTCAGTGCTGATTCCATGCAGGCGTATATCGGCATGGATATTGGAACGGCTTCACCAACAAAAGAAGAGCGTGGCGGGATTACCCATCATCTCTTGGATGTGTGGCCAAGTGACCACGTGTTGACCGTTTCTGATTATCAAGAAACGGCTCGCTCTGCGATAAATGATGTGTTGGCGCGAGGTGCGGTGCCCATCGTGGTTGGTGGTTCAGGTCTGTACGTTTCGGCAATCCTTGATGATCTGAAGTTCCCGCCTACTGATCCGCAAGTGCGCGCAAAGTACGAAACGCAGTTGGAGCAAGAAGGTCCGTTGGCATTGCATCGCGCATTGGCCAAGGTTGATCCGAAAGCTGCTGCACTCATGCTTCCAACAAATGGGCGACGGTTGGTGCGAGCTTTAGAAGTCATCGAACTCACTGGTGAGCCCTATAACGCGAAGTTACCTGATCCAGTGGAGTTGTATGCAACTGTCCGTATTGGTTTGAACATTCCCCGCGTGGAAATGGATGACCGAATTGCTCAGCGTGTCCACCAGATGATTGCTGATGGCTTTGTTCACGAAGTACAGGCGTTGCCAGATCTCAAAAACTCCGTCACTGCTTCTCGCGCCTTGGGCTACACCCAGATCCTGGAATACCTTGATGGTGAGTGTTCACTTGATGAAGCGGTGAACACCACGATTGCAATTACGAAGAAGTTTGCGCGACGTCAGCAACGTTGGTTTGCAGGTGATTCACGCATTACGTGGCTGGACTACAACGATGCGGCATTAGTGTCGAAGGTCTGTGCACTTTTGGGTGCTGACACTAAGCAGTAGTACTCCGTGCCGAGTAACTTCGCGGCAATTGGTTTTGGTAGGCGAGTGAGCACTGCGAGCGTACGAATCTGACCATCAGCCTGATGCTGTGATGCGTGAGCGCGCAAGGAAGCCTTTTTTTCATTCCAGTATTTGCGCACATCAATGCGGTGCGTGATTTCGGCACCTGGTGTCCACGCAGAATCAAATGAGTGAGCATCAAAATCATTCGGGGTGATGTGTAGACGTCCAGCAGTGCGCACAGCCCGAGCAATTGGCTCACGGGGCAAGGTCACTTCAAATACTGTTGGCGCTTTCTTGGCCAGCACACTTGCAGCGCGAACAGCGCGGTGCACCGCGAGGTGGTCCGGGTGTCCATAGCCACCACATGGGTCGTAACCCACCACGACATCAGCGCATTCCTCGTCGAGGACTTCGGTGATGCGCTGAGCTACAGTGAAGCGATCCACGTGCGCGAGGCCATCAAGTACTTCAGCGTGCAGACCTGAATCTGCGTAGCCAAGAGACACCACTCGATGCACGCCAATGGCTGCAGCCGAGACCTCTAATTCGCTGGATCTCATAGCTGCCAGTGAGCGCTCATTGCCAGAAGAGGTGAGTCCGGCGGCACCATTGGTGGCCACGATCAACACCACACGTTGACCCTCGGCAACTGCACGCGCCATCGTGCCGGCTGTGAGCAGCGCCTCATCGTCTGGATGGGCATGCACAAAGACCAGCGTGCGTGCAGGCGTGTGGATTGTCATGATCGTCCTATCTTGTCGTACGGTCACATGGTGAGAATCGCCCACGTCACCGATTGCTACCTGCCTCGTACAGGTGGGATTGAGACGCAGGTGCGAGCGCTGGCCAGACATCAGGCTGCATCAGGCCATGAGGTCAGCATCATCACGGCCACCCCTGGGGTCAAGCGCAGTGGGACTGAGATCGTTGATGGTCTTGCGGTCACCCGGATTACCGCAAAGATTCCTGGGGACCTGCCGATTCACCCTCGTACGCGCCACCATGTGGCCGCAGCTCTTCAAGAAAACCCTGTCGACGTTGTGCACGTGCACGTGGGAGTGATCTCGCCCTTTGCCTGGGGTGCGATTCGGGCTGCTTATCAATTGAAGATCCCCACGGTTGTCACGGTTCATGGCATCTGGGGTCCGCTTGCCAGCCCTGGTTATCGTCTGAGCGAACTCATCGCCAAGTGGGCTACGTGGGGAATCACCATTTCTGCAGTGAGTCAGGTTGCAGCCAAAACTATAGAACGAGCAGTACCTACGTTAGGCGAAGTGTTGGTGCTGCCTAACGGGATTGACGTTCAAGACTGGCAATTACCGGTGCGTCAGCATGATTCATCAACCCTGAACTTAGTCACCGTGATGCGTTTGGCTCCGCGTAAGCGCACTCTGCCACTACTCAAGATTGTGAAAGCTGCACAAGAACGCGCTGGAATTACCATGCGAATTCATTTGCGATTAGTTGGCGATGGTCCTGAACGTTCACGAGCGGAAAGTTTTGTCCACCAACATGGGCTCAAGAATCTCGTAAGTTTCACCGGCCGGTTAGACCATGCAGGTATTCGTGAGATTTTTGCGATGAGTGATGTCTATGTGCAGCCGTCAGTGAAGGAGTCTTTTGGTATTGCAGCGCTGGAAGCCAGAGCTGCAGGTTTGCCAGTAATCGCTCGATCACAAACGGGAACTACGCAGTTCATTCGTGATCACCAAGAAGGTTTGCTGGCACAGACCGACTCAGGAATGGCCTCAGCGATCGCTTCATTGGCGGCTGATCGTGCGCTGTTAGCGCAATTAGGGGAGTACAACCGCTCAACTGCCCCTGAGCAGTCATGGCCGATGGTGCTGGCCCGAGTCGACGAGGCGTACGCGCGCGCCCGTCACTTAGACTAAAACCTATGGCTGCCCTCAATGAAATCCCCTTTATTAAGGGTCATGGCACAGCCAATGACTTTGTGATCGTCGCTGACCTTTTGGGTAAGCGAGATCTCACTGCTGCTGAGGTACGTTTCCTATGTGATCGCCACACCGGCATCGGTGCTGATGGTGTGCTTCGAGTTGTGCGTACCGAACATGTTCCTGAATTTTCCAAGATGGCCGCATCGGCCGAGTTTTTCATGGACTACCGCAACGCTGATGGTTCGATTGCGCAAATGTGCGGCAATGGAGCTCGAGTCTTCATTCGCTACCTCGATGCCGTGGGCCTGATCACTGAATCTGATGTTGTGATTGCGACCCGTGCCGGGCTTCGTGAATGCAAGATGAATTCAGACTTGTCGATCACAGTTGACATGGGCCCAGCGACCCAGCCGCAAACCGATGCGATCCCGCTGGTTGGTATCAAAGACGAACTTTGGCCCGCAGTTGCCGTGCTCATGCCCAATCCACATGCGGTGACCTTTGTGGAAAACCTTGATGACATTGGCAGCCTTGAAACCCCACCTCCTGTGTTGCCTCCCACAATTTTCACTGACGGAGTCAACGTCGAATTCGTTGTTCAACGCGGTCCGAACCACGTAGCAATGCGAGTGCACGAGCGTGGTGCTGGCGAAACCATGAGTTGTGGCACTGGAGCGTGTGCAGTGGCTTGGGCTGCAAGCGAGCGTTACCCGAACATGGATCTCACCGCGAACGAAGGTGTTCGCGTTGATGTTCCCGGAGGCACTGTGGTTGTTCGAATGCTGGCTAACGGTCATCTGACGCTCACTGGACCGGCAACCTTGGTAGCGCGCGGCACTGTGTTGCTACCGGCGTAAGTAACCCATGACTGAAACCTTCTACGACGAGCATGATCCCCGTGGTATTTCCACGGGTGAGCTCGAACTTGAGGATCGTCAAAACCTTCGTCGTGTAGCTGGTTTTTCCACTGAACTTGAAGACATCAGTGAGGCCGAATATCGCCAGATGCAACTTGAAAAAGTTGTGTTGGCAGGTGTGTGGACTCAAGGCACGTTGGAGCAAGCCGAACGAAGTATGCGTGAGTTGGCGGCGCTTGCCGAAACTGCGGGGGCTGAAGTACTTGAAGCAGTCATCCAACGTCGTGAGCATCCAGACCCATCTACCTATTTGGGTTCAGGCAAGGTTGAAGAGCTTCATCAAATCGTGAAGGCAACGCGCGCAGACACCGTGATCTGTGATGGCGAACTTAGCCCGGGTCAGTTGCGCAAACTTGAAGATATTTTGAAGGTGAAAGTTGTTGACCGAACGTGGTTGATCTTGGACATTTTCGCGCAGCATGCGCGTAGTCGAGAAGGCAAAGCCCAAGTTGCACTCGCACAGTTTCAATACCTGATCCCACGGCTTCGTGGCTGGGGTGAGGCGCTTTCGCGTCAGGCCGGTGGTGCAGGCGGTGGCGCCGGTGGCGGTGTGGGTACCCGTGGCCCCGGCGAAACCAAGATTGAAACTGATCGTCGTCGTATTCGCGATTCGATGACCAAACTTCGCCGCGAACTCAAAGAGATGGAAAAGTCTCGTGTCACCCAGCGTGCTGCTCGTAAACGAGCTCAGGTTCCCGCGGTGGCAATTGCTGGTTACACCAATGCCGGTAAGTCCAGTCTGCTGAATCGCATCACTGGCGCTGGTGTGCTGGTGCAAAATGCGTTGTTCGCAACCCTGGACCCAACAATTCGCAAAACCAAAACGCCAAGCGGTCGTGAATTCACCATCGCTGACACGGTTGGTTTCGTTCGGCATTTGCCGCACCAACTTGTAGAAGCTTTTCGTTCCACCCTTGATGAAGTCAAAGACGCGGATCTAATCCTGCATGTGGTTGATGGCAGTGATGAAGCGCCATTTGAACAAATTGCTGCGGTTCGCACGGTGTTGAATGACATAGATGCTGGGGGAGTTCCGGAACTCATCGTCATCAACAAGGCTGACATTGCAGATCAGGAAATGATCAATCAGATTCTGCGCCGCGAGCCGGGAGCCGTTGTGGTGTCAGCAGCAACTGGCATGGGAATTGAAGAGTTACTTCTTGCGATCGAAGCTGATTTACCGCAGTTCCTCGAGGAAGTGCGTCTCGTTATTCCATATTCACGTGGCGATCTCATTTCCCGAGCCCATGAGCTCGGTGACGTAATTGATATTGAGCACCTTGAAGGTGGCAGCACGGTTCATGCGCGCGTGCCAAAGTATTTGGCTGTTGAAATGCAGCAGGCCAGTGTCTGAGGTTGATGATGCGCTCGACAAAGTCGTCGAAAAGATCGGTGGCCAGCGGCGTGAAGGTCAGCATGCAATGGCCAAGGCGGTAGCCAGCACGATTCATGGTGATCGGCACGCAATCATTCAGGCAGGTACCGGTACGGGAAAGTCATTGGGTTATTTAGTTCCGGCCGCTATTGCTGCGATTGCGAATAAAGAGCCGATCGTGGTGGCAACAGCAACATTGGCCTTGCAACGTCAGCTCATGGATAAAGATCTGCCACTGTTAGTAGAAGCACTCGAGGGTGAATTTGAGCGACCAATCAAGTATGCAGTACTCAAAGGTCGTAACAACTACATCTGTCTACAAAAGCTCCATAGCGCCGTTCCTGACGATGAATCCGATGCGTTGTTCAATGCGCAGCGCAGTGCGTTGGGTGAGCAAGTGGTTGCGGTACGCGCCTGGGCTGAACAAACGCAGACCGGCGATCGCGATGAATATGACGATGAGATTGATCCACGCGTGTGGCGCAGTTTGACGGTCGGCCGTCGCGAATGTGTGGGTGAAAGTAAATGCGTGTATGGCGAGGAATGTTTCACTGCCAAGCGTCGGGCTGAAGCAAATGAAGCAGACATCATCATCACTAACCATGCAATGTTGGCAATTGATTCGCTCGAGAATATCCCTGTGCTTCCTGAGCATGGCGCGGTGATTATCGATGAAGGCCACGAACTTGTTGACCGGGCGACGGGGTCACTCACGAATGAACTCAGTGTTGCGATGGTTGAACGCTCGTTGAGCAGAGCAAAGCGACTTGTAGATGAGCGGACTCTGGTTCAGTTGCAAGACGCGATGGACACCTTCGATGATGCATTGCGTGAAGCAGCGCTTGATCTCAAAGGTCCGATGCGACTGAATCCGATGCCGCAGGTACTCACCTTGGCGTTGACCTTGCTGCGTGACAGTGGTCATCAAGTGATGACCGTGCTCAATGCCAATAAGGAAGAAAAGGATCCTGACGCGCTTGCCAAGTTGCAGCAAGCAAAGGCCGTTGTTGAAGAAATGCATGACACTGCTGGGTTGATCATTAATTCCGGTGATTACGACGTGGTGTGGCTTGATCCTGGGGAGAATCGCGCGCCTGTAATCAGGCGAGCACCGCTTTCTATCGGTGGATTGCTGCGAGATTCACTTTTCGCCAAAAGTCCTGTGGTACTTACCAGTGCAACGTTGACCGTCGGTGGCGGCTTTGATGCTCTCATCTCAAGTCTTGGACTCACTGATGCCGATGTGAACACCATGGATGTGGGATCGCCGTTTGATCATGCCAAGCAAGGCATTCTTTATGTTGCCAGTGAATTGCCGGCGCCCGATCGTGATGGTGTGCCGATGGAAGCGCTTGATACTTTGGCTGAACTCATTGAAGCGGCCGGTGGGCGCACCTTGGCCTTGTTCTCGAGCTGGCGCGGTGTCGAGCGAGCGGCGGAATATTTGCGTGTGCGCCTAGATAACAAGAAATATCCGATGCTTGTGCAAAAGCGTGGCGATGCGGTGGGCACGTTGGTGAAGGCGTTCGCCGATAACCCAGCAACCACGCTGCTTGGGACTGTTTCGTTATGGCAAGGCGTTGATGTGCCAGGGGAGAGCTGTATTTGTGTAGTGATCGACCGCATTCCATTTCCACGCCCTGATGACCCCCTCATCGCTGCCCGTCAGCAAGCCATTGATGATGCAGGCGGCTCGGGCTTTCGAGCGATCTCGGTGCCAAAGGCAGGTTTGCTTTTAGCGCAAGGTGCAGGTCGCCTCATCCGCGGTGCGCATGATAAGGGAGTCGTGGCCGTGCTTGACTCACGTTTGGCCAATGCTGGCTATGCAAAGTCCCTGCGTGCGAGCTTGCCCCCGTTTTGGTTTACCACCGACAAAGACATTGTTGTGGGGTCGTTGAAGCGCTTGAATGAAGATTTCCTCAGGGACTAGTTCGTATCTTCCGGTGGAATTTCTTCATTGAGAAAATGGCGACCGGCGAGTTGAGGTGGGTAGATGATTTCACCCTTTGGCTCGAAGTCATCAGACTCAATCATTGTGTGTGACCTGTGGACGCCAACCCAGACGAATAGCGCCTCGGGATATCCGAAATGCCCCCTTTTTAACCAGCAACCCTTAGAATTCACAGTGAACATTCGTTCACCAAATGAAAGTGATGCATGCAGTTCAAGCGCAATTTCTCGCCCACCATCACCATTGCGGTGTTGGCGACTTCGGGCATGGTCATGGCGATCATGCAAACGATGTTCATTCCGTTGCTGGCTCAAATTCCTGACATTTTGAACTGCACGGCCGATAACGCTTCTTGGCTGATCACTGCCACCTTGATTTCTAGTGTGGTTGCTATTCCAACGATGTCACGCCTGGCCGACATGTACGGCAAACGCAAGATGATGTTGATCAGTATTGGCGTGATGGTTGTTGGTTCACTTGTTGGTGCTTTGAGTGAAAACCTTGGCGTACTGATTTTCGCCCGAGCCCTTCAAGGTTTCGCCATTGCACTGATCCCGCTGGGTATGAGCATCATGCGAGATCTCATTCCGCCTGGGCGCTTGGCATCAGGTGTGGCCTTCATGAGCGGATCGATGGGGGTGGGTTCTGCCATTGGTTTGCCATTTGGCGGCATCATTTTTGAGAGTTTGGGTTGGCATTGGATTTTCTGGGTGTCCGTCATCACCGGCAGTTTGTGCGGACTTGCGATCTTCGCAGTTGTTCCTGAATCTAAGGTGCGTGCAGGCGGAAGTTTCGATGTGCGTGGCGCTGTACTCATCTCCGTTGCGCTCACAGCTTTCTTACTTGGTGTGACGAAAGGTTCACATTGGGGTTGGTTAAGTCCAGGGATTCTTACGTGCTGGGCACTCACGCTTGCCGTGATGCTCTATTGGTTCCCGTTTGAGCTCAAGAGTGGTCATCCGATTATCGATTTGCGCACTAGTGCGCAAAAGGCCGTGTTGCTGACCAACATTGCCTCATTACTGGTCGGTTTCGCGATGTACGCAAACATGTTGAGTAGTACGCAGTTCTTAGAAATGCCCGAAGAAAGCGGTTACGGGTTTGGTTTTAGCGTTTCGCATGCAGGTCTGTTGATTCTTCCCGCGTCCCTTTCGATGGTGATTATGGCGCCTGTTGCGGCGCGCATAACGAATGTGTATGGGCCAAAGATCACATTTATTCTTGGCGGGGTCTTCCTTGGTTTTGGCTATGTAATTCGCATGTTCTTCATGGACACACCGTTGCAAGTCATGATCGGTGCAATTGTCGTGTCGCTAGGGACCATGACCAGCATGTCGGCAGCACCCAACATCATTATGCGATCAGTTCCCATCACTGAAACAGCATCGTCGAATGGTTTGAATAACGTTATTCGCAACGTTGGTATGTCGATTTCGAGTGCGACGGTTGCTGCGTTCCTCACCGGTATGACAATCGTGGTTGGCGACAAGATTTATCCAAGTGAATCTGCATTTGTTTCGGTATATGTCGCTGCTGGCCTGTGCGGTTTCGCTGGAGCCGTAGTGGCACTGTTCTTGCCGGCTCACCTAGCAAAGCGCAATGAGGCATTGAGCTCGGGTACTGGAGCGCTGGCAAGAGAAGATCCATCGCTGCTCACGGTGACACCGCATGAATTCGTCATAAACGGCACGATCCTTGACGAGCGTGGCCATCCCGTGGGTCAAGCCAAGGTCACCTACTTCACGCAAGCCGGCCAGCAAATTGACTTTGAGAGAACTGACCATGACGGCACCTACTCGATTGTGCTTCCCGAGCCAGGCGACTACCGAGTTCGCATTGAGTCCGAGGGCAAGGCGGCGGTTGAATCAATCGTGAGTGCCACCCCTCATGCTGCCCTGCAGAAACTCACTATTTAGTTAGACGATTCGCCCACATTTTCCCCCTTCCTCTGGCACCATTCCTGTATCTGTGAAGGAAGGTTGTGTGCATGTCTGTTATGACGCAAGAACGCGAGGCCCTCAAGGGTGCGGTCGCGGATTACCTCGATGCCACGTTCCCCATCGACAAGGTCCATCGCATTGCCAATGGCAAGGAAGATGTGTCTGCGGGTGAATGGACCAAAGCGGCCCAAGGCCTTGGCCTTGCCGGCTTGGTCATTCCTGAGGAATTCGGTGGACAGGGCGCAAGCCTTGGCGAGCTCGGTGTGGTGCTGCAGGAATTCGGTCGCACCTTGGCGCCATTACCCATGCTTTCCAGCGCTGCCCTTGGCACAGTTCCATTCTTGGTATGCGACAACGCCAATGTGAGCAAGCCGTACCTTGAAGCCCTCGCTGCTGGCACCGCTACCGCCGCCTTGGCATTAAGCGAAGCGGCAAACCAGTGGCCAGCAACAATCAACAACACGGTTGCCACCCAAAATGGCGATACGTGGACCGTTACCGGTAGTAAAACATTCATACTCGATAACGGTGGTGCAGATTTCTACATTGTGAGTGCAAGTACTCCGCAGGGTCCTGGCATTTTTGTAGTGAACAGTGCTGACGTGCAACGCACAGACCTCAATGCAATGGATCTGACTCGCAAGCAGAGCTCTATTTCATTCAACAACGCAAAGGCAACTGCTCTTGCGGTGAATGCTCAAAGTCAACTCACCCAGATCCAAAACCTCGCTGCAACCTTGGTAGCCAGTGAGCAACTTGGTGGCGCTGACGCAATTTTGAAGATGATGGTTGAGTACGCAAAGATGCGCGTGCAGTTTGGTCGCATTATTGGTTCGTTCCAAGCAATTAAACACATGTGTGCCAATACTCTGGTCGAAGTTGAACAAGCACGCGGTGCTGCAGAAGATGCAGCCGATCGTGCGGCGCAGGGCGAAGACATCACGTTGTCAGCGAGCTTGGCAAAGATTGCGTGCTCAGAAGTCTTCAGCGATGCAACGCTCACCAATATTCGGGTGCATGGTGGCATTGGCTACACCTGGGAGCATCCAGCTCACCTATATTTCCGTCGTGCTCGCAGCACAAACGCATTGTTTGGTTCGCCTGTGCAACATCGTGAAGCATTACTCGTTGGTTTGGGTTACTAGGAGATATGACGATGACAACTGCAATTGAAACTCCAGCAGAACTTGAAGAGTTCCGTGTCAAGGTGCGCGACTGGTTCTCAAGCAACGCTCAGCGTGAAGATGCGCAGGCCGGTGGCGAAGCAGGCGAAGTAGAAGAAGGCGAAACCGAAGACTTCCTGGTCGTTGCGCGCAATTTCCAAAACAAGTTGTATGACTCCGGCCTTTCTGGTCTTGCTTGGCCGAAGGAATACGGTGGCCAAAGCCTGACGATGAATCACCAGCGGGTATTCAACGAAGAGGCAAGCGGCTATGTCATGCCAAGCACACCATTCATGGTGACCTTAGGCATGTGCGCCCCAACAATCTTGCAGTACGGGACCGAAGAGCAACGCAAGCGCCATATCGGTCCGATGTTGCGTGGCGATGAGATCTGGTGCCAGCTCTTCTCCGAACCAGGTGCAGGTTCTGACGTTGCCGGCCTTACCACGAAGGCTGTCAGGGATGGCGATGAGTGGGTTATCAATGGTCAGAAGGTGTGGACTTCTGGTGCGCACTACTCAAACTTTGGTTTGATTGTTACTCGTACAAACCCAGATGTGCCAAAGCACAAGGGCATCACGATGTTTATCGTTGACATGAAGGCGCCCGGCGTGACGGTTCGTCCATTGCGTCAGATGAGCGGTGCTAGTGGCTTCAATGAAGTCTTCTTCGACAACGTTCGCCTGCCAGCAACTGCCCTTGTTGGTGAAGTTGATCAAGGATGGACCGCAGCAATTGGCACGCTGATGAATGAGCGTGTCAGTATCGGTGCAGGCGGTGGAGGTCTTGGCCGTGGCACCGGAACTGTGCAGTTCGATCGCCTCGCTGAGCTTGCAACGCATACAGGTGCAATCACTGATCCGGTGACACGTAATGAACTTGCCACCATCTGGGTTAAGGAGCGCACGTTGGCGATCCTTGGTGATCGCATGCGGGCCAGCCTGAAGTCAGGCAATGCGCCAGGACCTGAAGGTTCGATTGCCAAGCTTGCTGGTTCTGAATTAGGTAGCCGCGTGGCTGATATGGCGATGGATTTGCTTGCCGAGTCAGGTCAAGCGTGGACCAATGATGACGAAGAGTCATTGCGTTGGGCCACGAACCTGCTGGGTTCCCCAGGTGGAGCCATCGCTGGCGGTACTCCAGAAATCATGCGCAACATTCTTGGTGAACGTTCCCTAGGCTTGCCAAAGGAACCGCAGCTTGATCGTGACATGCCGTTTAAGGAAATTCGAGCGAACTAACTGCATCACATAACGTCATGAGGGTCTGTAGCGAAAGCTGCAGGCCCTCTGACTTTTCCACAAGCAGATGTTGCATTGGTATCGCGTCCACAGTTTCAGGTTGGTCATTGCAGAGCGAAATCCAACGTCTTTAGGTTCATCAAGCCGGCCTTATTTGCCGCGATCACACACAGCGGGTGTGGTCGTGGTGAAGAAGGGAGGTATCGGAGTGGATCGATTCGATTCAGTGATGCGAAGGGCTCTGACCCTGTGCACCGTTCTTAACGGAATTACACAGACGGTCAGAGCCCTTGCAGAACTACTCCGGACCCTTCGGGGTTACGGATAACTCCGGTTAGGGGCATCAGCAGCAGGAACTGCTGGTGCCCTCATAAAGTACAACAACGCCAACGTGTTTTCAAGGTTTCCATCCACAGTTACGCGGCGTTGGTGGATCTCATCCACAGATTTCAATCAGACGTGGCGCAGATATTCACGCGTATTTATGTTCATTTCACCGCACCTTTTTCGCCGCGGTTGTGTCAATGAGATACAGCCGCGGTGAAGAAGGGAAGTGGAGGAGTGGATCAGGAAACTGGTCGGGGAATGCGAATGGCCCTGGCAGTGTGCGTAATTCTTAACGGAACCGCACAAACTGTCAGGGCCATCGCGGACCTCATTCGAGCCCTTCGGGGCTACGGATAGCACCTTCGGGGCATCAGCAGCACGAACTGCTGGTGCCCCACCAAAATACAACAGAAGGTCGAGAAAAATCAATAACCGCAGTGGTTATTAGATCTTGCGCAGCACGCTCACGATCTTGCCCATGATGGTCGCGTCATCACCAAGGATTGGTGCGTACGCAGGGTTGTGCGGCATCAACCACACATGACCATCACGACGCTTCAACGTTTTCACGGTGGCTTCGTTGTCTAACAGTGCAGCAACGATTTCGCCGTTTTCTGCAGTTGCTTGACTGCGCACAACAACCCAGTCTCCATCGCAGATTGCTGCGTCGATCATTGAGTCGCCGCTGACACGCAACATGAAGAGTTCGCCATCGCCAACAAGATCGCGCGGCAGTGGGAACACTGCTTCAACTTCTTGTTCAGCAAGGATTGGTCCACCGGCAGCAATGCGACCAACCATGGGCACAAGCGCTGCACTTGAGCGAACGCGCGAGTCAGCCTGCGCAGCCGGATCTTCGGTGACCACTCGCAGTGTCGGAGTAGAGCCGGAAGTTGAGTCTGCGTTCATCGAGCCGCCATCGCCAAGGGCTGCTGGCAGTGGGGTGGATGGGTCAGCGACCACCATCGCGCGTGGACGGTTGGGGTCGCGGCGCAGGTAGCCGAGCTTTTCCAAGCTCTTGAGCTGGTGGGAAACCGAGGACGAGGAGGTCAGGCCAACGGCCTCGCCGATCTCCCGAACGCTTGGGGGATAGCCGCGATCGTCGATGGATTCACGAATCATCACCAGGATCTGGCGCTGACGTGTGGTGAGGCCGTCGCTATCTGCCGGGCCGTCAGGCAGTTCCACGATCTTGCTCATTTTCACTCCAACCATTCGAACATCGGGCATTTCACGGGGGAAACCTCTCGAACATCCGCAATGTCAGACCCTCAAGACAGGGTTCACGT
>CAEZVB010000018.1_pt1 | contig 19760 bp, 19 predicted proteins | sample 7264631 | NCBI WGS metagenome assembly CAEZVB01 (sample SAMEA6813846, study PRJEB35770) | uncultured Actinomycetes bacterium | biome: Freshwater; feature: Freshwater reservoir; material: water | place: Czech Republic | collected 2017-05-23 | depth 0.5m m | reverse complement strand
CCAAGCGCAACGTGCACACGAACGGCTGCAAGCTGGCGGAGTTCGTGGTCGTTTAGTTCTTGACTTCACAAATTTCAGTTAAACCTTCTACATAAGAATTGGGTCAATCATGGGTCGCGTTGACGGCAAGGTTGCGATTGTTACCGGCGGAGCAATGGGAATTGGTGCAGCTCATTGCCGTGCGTTAGCTGCAGAGGGTGCGTCTGTCGTGCTGTGCGATGTTGCTGACGATCAAGGAGCTGCGTTAGCTGCAGAGATTGGCGCGACATACAAGCATCTAGATGTGTCCAATGAAGACGCATGGGCTGAGTTAGTAGCGGAAACTGTAGCTTCGCTCGGAAATATCGACATTTTGGTAAACAACGCGGGTATTGCGGCACTCACCCCCATTGCTACGGCCAGTACTTCTGACTGGGACCGCGTGATCGCGGTCAACCTCACAGGAACCTTCTTTGGCATGCGGGCGGTTGCAGCTTCAATGAAGGAGGCTGGTGGTGGCGTCATCGTAAACACGTCGTCGGTTGCTGGATTAGTTGGGACACCCGGTATCAGTGCCTATGTTGCAAGTAAATGGGGTGTTCGCGGTATGACAAAGTCTGCAGCCATGGACCTTGGACCAGACAATATTCGAGTCTTTTCCATTCACCCAGGTGCGATTGACACCCCGATGAGCCCTGCGGGTGATCGCAAGCCAGGTGGTCAGATCATTCCTCGGTGGGGTCATGTAGATGAAGTAGCCAAGATGATGATGTTTCTCGTCACTGACGCCACTTTTTCAACGGGCACCGAATTTGTTATTGATGGCGGGTTTACTGCACGCTAAGAGTGTCGGTCACACGTGAAAGATGTTTAAGTTCCTAATCTGAAGACATGTCTATTCGCATGTCATCGCGTCCAATCGTTGTTGTAGCAGCACTTGCCATTTCGTTGGCTGGTCTTGCTGTGCCGAGTTTCGCCGCAACGGGTGACGACACTTCTTTTGCACTGGCAGCCGGTTCGTCTCCCTTTGGCTCAGTACTTGGGCCAGATAACAACATTTGGGTGACCACTGGTGCAGCAAACTCCATCGCCAAAGTTGATGCAAAGGGTGCGGTGACGAACTACCCACTGCCAACAGCATCCTCGAATCCTCGCTCGATTACCGTTGGATCAGACCGCAATTTGTGGTTTACCCAGCAGGCGGGGAACAAGATTGGCCGCATTACGACTGCTGGCGTGATTACCGAGTTCGCGATTCCCACAGCAGCCTCAGAACCAGTTGTGATCGCCCCAGGCCCTGATGGAAACTTGTGGTTCACAGAGCAGGCGGGTAACAAGATTGGCCGGATCACCACTGCGGGTGTGATTACTGAATTTGCAGTACCAACCGCAGCTTCGGCTCCGTATGCAATTGTTGCTGGCCCAACCGGCAGCAATGACATGTATTTCACTGAATCTGCTGGTGACAAAATTGGCAAAATCACTTCGTCCGGTGCTATTACAGAAATTCCATTAGCGCCTGGATCAAAGCCAGCAGGCATCACCACAGTGGCATCGACGCTGTGGATTGCTGAATTTGGAACAAACAAGGTTGCACAGCTACAAGGCAATACCGTATTAGAAATCAGCCTGCCTGCAGGAACATCGCCTATCTGGGTCACTCAAGGACCTGGACCAACGATGTGGGTGTCGCTCTTTGGAACCTCGCAGATGGCGGTGCTTTCGGCAGCGGGAGCACTTCAGGCAACGTATGCGCTTGAAGCTGGATCAAAGCCTGCGGTTTCTGCGCAGGGCGCGGATGGAAACATGTGGGTTGCCGAAAACGGTACGGGCAAGATTGGTCGCGTTCTCTCAGGGCAAACCCCGATTGTGGCAACAGCCCCGGCTATTACTCCTACAACGGCAGCAGTGGGTGCGACTCTCACTGCATCATCAGGTGTGTGGGCCTATGAACCAACTGCGTATGTGTACTCGTGGCAAAGCTGCACCACCAACGCAACAACTAACTGCACGGCAATCGCAAATGCTGCGTCAGCAACGTACGTGGTCACTGCCGCCGATTCAGGCAAGTTCATTGGCGCAAAGGTCGCGGCAACCAATCTCAATGGCACCGTGCCTGCTATCGCCACAAACCTAGTTCAGGTAGGCGGAACTGCAACTCCGGCGGCAACACCAACACCGACACCAACAGCGACCGCAGGGGCAAAGCCGGTTGCGACGTTTGTGACGGTGACCGCTGCACCAAAGATCAAGCGCGGCAAAACCACGGTGATCACTCTTGCTCTTAGCCCTAATACGGCTGCCGGGCTTGTGAACATCACATACAAGAGTGGTGCGACAAAGTCTGTCGTGAAAGGTTTGAAGGCCAACAACGGTTTGTTGACCACCACTTGGACTCCGCCGGCGAATTGGCCGATTGGAAAGACTCGCGTCACCGCGCGCTTCTTCCCAACAACACCAACGGTGAATTTGCGCGGTAGCGGCTATGACATCATCATGGTGCGTAAGTAATCGACCTGCTTGAAGTTGCTGGCGTACTTCGCATCTTAAGGGTACGTCAGCAACTCAACAGGAACTCGTGAGCGCAACTCTTCCAGGCTCACCGAAAACGTTTCACGCACATACACAGCTCCGTTTTCCAAAATGAAAGTCGCTACGTCGGTATAGATGCGGCTCACACAACCAAGACCGGTAAGTGGGTACGTGCATTCAGGCACGAGTTTTGATGAACCGTCTTTGGCGAACAGCGTCATCATTGTGTATACGTCTTTCGCACCAACGGCTAAGTCCATTGCGCCACCAACAGCGGGGATTGCATCGTCGCCACCGGTGCTCCAGTTCGCGAGATCTCCCTTTGCCGAAACTTGAAAGGCACCCATCACACATACATCTAGATGGCCGCCACGCATCATGGCGAATGAATCTGCATGGTGAAAGTAGGACGTACCAGGGAGTTCCGTCACCGGAATTTTTCCAGCGTTAATGAGATCAAGATCGATAGCATCGCCAACAGCTTGTGGGCCCATTCCGAGCATTCCGTTTTCCGTATGCAAAATGACGCCGCTGTCGGAAGATAAAAAGTCAGAAACTTTTGTTGGTTGCCCGATACCTAAGTTCACAAACGAGTTCGCGGGAATATCTTGCGCAACAAGCTTTGCCATAGCATCGCGATCCAACGGTGCAGCATCAAGATTTTCAACGGTGTGGAAACTCATGCGCGAGCCTTTCCGTGGGTTGCATCGGCATCGATTTGAACAACCGTGTCAACGTAGATACACGGAGTAACAATGATCTCTGGATCCAGTGCACCTGTTTCTACGATTTCAGAAACCTGCACGATTGAAGCGTTCGCGGCCGCTGCCATGATCGGGCCGAAGTTGCGTGCAGTCTTGCGATACACAAGATTGCCCATTCCATCAGACCTATGTGCTTTTACAAGAGCGAAGTCACCTCGAATTGGTAGCTCGAGCACATATTCCTTGCCCTCAAACACGCGTGACTCTTTTCCGACAGCAAGCGGTGTACCCGCAGACGTGCGCGTATAAAAACCTGCAATGCCTGCGCCGCCAGCACGAATCCGTTCAGCAAGTGTTCCCTGAGGAACAACTTCAAGTTCAATTTTTCCAGAACGGTAGAGCTCATCGAAAATGTAGCTATCCACCTGTCGCGGAAACGAACAGATGATGCGGGTTACCAAGCCTGCTCCAAGGAGGGCAGCAAGTCCGACGTCACCGTTACCAGCATTGTTGTTCACCACAGTGAGGTTGCCTGCACCATGACGGCGTAAGGCGTCAATTAACTCGATGGGTTGGCCAGCGGTACCAAAGCCACCGATTAACACGGTGGAACCTTCAGTGATGACAGAGACGGCCTCATCAGCGCTCTGAACGATGTTCAACATGATGTTCCTTAGCGCTTAGCGAGTGGTGTTTTCGAGAACAACAGCAAGGCCTTGGCCGACGCCGATGCAAATGGCTGCAACGCCCCAACGATGTCCACCAGTCTGCATGCTTTTGGCCAAAGTACCGAGGATTCGACCGCCAGATGCGCCCAGCGGGTGGCCAAGAGCAATCGCGCCACCGTGTTGATTCACGATCGCTGGATCAATCCCCCAGGCATCTAGACACACCAAGGATTGCACTGCAAAGGCTTCGTTGAGTTCGACGGAGCCAACGTCATTCCAAGTAATCCCTGCGCGCTTGAGAGCTTTATTCGCAGCCTCCACCGGCGCGTAACCAAATCTCTGTGGCTCCAAGGCCTCAACGCCACGACCGGCTATGCGCGCAAGAGGCTGTTTGCCAATGAATGCTGCTGCCTTTTCTGAGCCTAGGAGTACAGCCGATGCTCCATCGCTTAATGGCGAAGCATTTCCCGCTGTGATTGTGCCCGGAGTGCGGAATGACGGCTTTAGCTTCGCGAGTGTTTCCGCGGTGGTTGATGATCGAATACTTTCGTCGCGTGCAAGATCAACACTTTCAACAGCGACGACGAGATCATCGTAAAACCCCTGCTCCCAAGCGGCGTTAGCTCGTTGATGAGATGAAGCAGCGAACTCATCTTGGCGTTCGCGGCTGACGTCGAACTCTTCCTGCAGCTGCTCATTGCACTCACCCAATGATGCAGTCCATTCGGTCGGCATCTTGGAGTTCACCAAACGCCAGCCAAGGGTGGTTGAGTGCAAGGTGGCGTTACCTGCCGGGAACGTTGCTTCAGGCTTTTGCATGACCCAAGGTGCGCGGCTCATGGATTCGACTCCGCCGGTAAGCAAGATCTCGGCGTCGCCAGTTTCAATCTGACGAGAAGCGATGATTGCTGCATCAAGGCTCGAGCCACACAGTCGATTCACTGTTGTGCCGGCAACGGACATAGGTAATCCAGCAAGAAGTGCAGCCATGCGACCAACATTGCGATTTTCTTCGCCTGCTCCATTGGCATTACCAAAGACAACTTCTTGGATCTGGGCTGGATCAAGTTCAGGTGACCGCTGCGCAATTGCTGCAACAACAGTGGCAGCAAGGTCGTCTGGGCGGATGCTCGAAAGTGAGCCACCGAATCGACCAAAGGGGGTGCGCACTGCGTCGTAGATAAATGCGGAGGTCATGGTGGCAAAGTCTCGTCTCGGAGCAGGAGGTGCGAATGGAAATAGGTTGCTTTGAGAATATTTATTCTCGATTTAAATATCAATCTCGGGGTTGCCTTGTATTTTTTCGTGCCATTTCGTGAGGTACCCGATATTTTCAAGTTTTCCAACTTGAGTGCAAACCTTTGGTAAAGTCGATTCTTGAGTAGGAATTCTAATTCTCCAAGAATCTGAGGTCGCAGTGTCTAAACGTGGTGAATCGAAATCTCTGTCTGCTGACGTCTATTCACGAATTCGCGACGAAATCTATAACGGCACCTTGGCCCCGGGCTCACGCCTTCAGCCGTCGGTGCTTGGTGAGCGATACAGCGCCAGCACCACCGTGATTCGTGAGGCATTAGCCCTGCTTGCTGGCGAACGCCTAGTGCAGTCACGCACTGGTCAAGGTTTCTTTATCCCGATGATTAATAAAGACGAGCTCCTGGATCTCACGACTGTGCTGTGTCATGTCGAAGGCCTTGCTCTTCGAATGTCCATGGAACGTGGTGGGCTGGAATGGGAGTCCTCGCTCATTGCTGCCCATCACCGATTGGCGCGTACCCCTCGCCGAACTGAAAAGAATCCAGATCGCTACTCCCAAGACTGGTCAAATGCACATAAGGAATTCCATGCCACTTTGTTGGGGGCCTGTGATGTGCCGCTACTGCTGGACATGTGTCAGCAATTGATGTTGGCCACCGAGCTCTACCGGGTGTGGGTTAGCCCACTCGTTACCCATAACAAGCGTGACTACGCCGGCGAGCACGCGGCCTTGCTTGAGGCAGTCCTTGCCGGGGATGCGCAAACCGCAGTTTCACTTTTGAATGAACATGCGCATACGACGGCCAATATGATTGTTGAGAATTGGCCAGCCAATACCGAGCAAATGATTGCTGACGGCATGGCCAAGTACGGGGTTGAGTGAGGGAAATTGCACCTCCGCGCCTCGTAAGTATTTTTTCAAAGGAAAATCGATATTTCCTTTGACAAGTAGAAACTCGATGCGACAAACTACTCAAGGTTTCTGGGGTCGCCTTGTGCACGCTTGGCCTTGTTCACCATTTCATTCATTGCCAGGAAGGTCCCCATGGAAGACGCCTCTGCCGCATTAAAGGCCGAGCTCGAACCGTTCTTGAATAAGCCGGGAGCTCGTCAATTCACTGCGATCGAAATTGAAAAGCAGTTCGTCTGGGATTACTGCGCGGCAGTTGAAGACGGCAATCCGGTGTACTGGGATGAAGAGATTGCCAAGAAGTCACGCTTTGGCCGACTCATCGCACCACCAAATACGTTAATGACGCTGAATCGTCCGGCACACTGGTTGCCCAAGGAGCAGCAAGATAAAGCCGCTGCAGTTGCTGCAGCATTGCCACCATCACCGCAGGCACTAGCTCGTGAAGTTTTGGCCAAACATGGCTTTACAACGGTCACTGTGGTGAACCGTGAAGAGGAATATTTCGAGCCATTCGGTCCCGGTGATGGTCGACTTGCTATGGAAGATCGATTTGTAGCAGTGAGTGATATCAAAACCACCAAGGTCGGTCCTGGAGTGTTCTTCACTTACGAAATTGATTACTACACAGAGCGCGACAACCGCCTTGTAGGCCGTGCCCGTAACGTCACTTTGATCTACAACGGCAGTGGAGCAACCAAATGACCTACCACGCATCAATTGACTTCGCCTCAGTAAAAGAAGGTGACACACTTCCAAATATCTCTTTTGAAGTGAGCTACACGACGCTTGCCCAAGATGTCTCAGGTACACGCGACTATTACCCAATTCATCACGACCCTGACTTTGCAAAGAGTGGCAATGCACGCAATATTTTCCTGAACACCATGTGGTACCAAGGCATGGTGAACCGCTTTGTTTCCGAATGGGCAGGTTACGAGTCTTTCCTTCGTAAACTCAGCGTCGACATGAAGTCCCATGGTTGCCCTGGTGACACATTGACTATTCGTGGAACGGTATTGGCAACTCGGGTTGACGACCAGGGCCGCAAACTTGTTGACCTTGATGTTCGAATGGACAACCAATTGCAGCCTGATGTACTGCTATCGAAGGTCACCGTAGAAATTCCGTAAGACTTATTGATTGGTGAAGTGATGTCGAAGACTGGTCCAGCTCGCACCATTTTCGAACCCGAGCACGAAGAATTCCGTGCCTTTGTTCGAGAGTTTCTTGAGCGTGAAGTAGCGCCGCACCACGACCGATGGGAAGAGCAAGGTCGTGTCGATAAGGAGTTCTACGCAGTAGCAGCGGAAAAGGGGATTGTTGGATTTTGGGTGCCGCAGGAGTACGGCGGCCTTGGAATTGAAGACTTCCGTTACAACGTCGTGATTCAAGAGGAACTTGGAAAGCTGGCGTTTAGCGCGCCATCGATTCGTTTGTATAACGACATCATTGCGCCGTACCTTTTGAATCTCACTAATGATGAGCAAAAGCAGCGGTGGCTACCAGGACAAGCTAAGGGAACCTTCACATTTTCGCTCGGGCTCTCTGAGCCAGGTGCAGGTAGTGACCTTGCTGGCGCGCGCACAAGTGCATTGCGTGATGGCGATAGCTGGATTGTTAATGGTTCGAAAATCTTTATCACCAATGGATTGAACTCGGATGCAACCATTGTGTTTTGCAAGACCAATCCCGATGCAGGGCACCGCGGTTTCAGCCTCATTGTTGTTGAAGATGGCATGGAAGGTTTTAAGCGCGGCCGCAAGCTCAAGAAAATTGGCATGGCAGGCCAAGACACCGCAGAACTCTTCTTTGAAGATGTGCGCGTACCAGCTGCAAATCTCTTGGGCGAAGAAGGCCAAGGTTTTTACTACTTGATGATGAATCTTGGTGTTGAGCGATTAGCCATTGCCTTGGCTGCGCTTTCCCAGGCACGTCAGGTCTTTGATGACACCCTGGATTACGTTAAAACGCGTGAAGCCTTCAAGCAGCCAATCGGAACCTTCCAAGCGAATAAGCACGTGATGGCAACTTTTGCTACCGAACTTGATATCGCACAGGTCTATGTCGACTCGCTTATCAGCAAGGTGCTTGATGAAACGCTCAGCGATATTGAAGCGTCAAAGGCCAAGTGGTGGGTGACAGAACTTGGTAAGCGCGTGATTGATGGTTGCCTGCAATTACATGGTGGTTACGGCTACATGCTCGAATACCCTGTCGCTAAGGCCTATATTGATTACCGGTACATGACTATTGGCGGCGGAAGCACAGAGATCATGAAGGAAATGATCGGTAACGATCTCGGGCTGGCTTGGCGCAATCGTGGCTAATTTCTCTGGCGTCATTACCGTTGAAGATCGTCTCGCAATCCTGGATATGTTTGCCCGGCAATCCCATTGCATCGACGGCGGTGATGCTGCTGGCTGGGCTGCTACCTATGCGGTTGAAGGTTCATTTCATTCACCGACCTACAAGCTCACTGCAACAGGCCGTGCCGCACTCACTGAGTTTGCGGAAAACTCAAATGCGGGTGCGCGGTCACGTGGTGAGCAATTTCGACACCACGTTTCAGCCATCATGCTCACCCCAAAAACCCCCACTGAAGTGACTTCGGTGAGTTATCTCATGATCTTGGCCACCACACTGGATGGCACGCGGGTAGATCGAAGTGTGAGAATGTTTGATGATCTAGTGAAAGTCGAAGGGGAGTGGCTCGTGGCATCGCGAACCGTGCTTCGTGACGATGCAGAACTGCAAGCCAAGTAAAACTTGAGATAAAGGGTGGGGCTGTAATGAAATTTGTGACCTTCAAGGCCGATGGTCAGACTCGCATTGGTGCTTTTGACGGCGCTACCGTCACTGAACTCACCAGCCTGCCCGCAGGCGTGAATGATCTTCGCGGACTGCTTGCTGCAGTGGCACCAGCTGATCTAGCCAAAGTCGAAGCCAAGGGCAAGACATGGGATCTTGCAGATGTTGAGCTCCTTCCAGTTATTCCTAATCCCAACAAAATCATCTGCGTTGGTGTGAATTACCGTTCGCATCGTGAAGAAACTGGTCAGGATCCGAACCTGAAGCCAACGATTTTTACGCGCTTTGCTGACACGCAGATTGCTCACGGTGCAGTTGTTACGCACCCGTCAGCAACCGATAGTTTCGATTACGAAGGCGAACTTGCTGTGATCATCGGTAGAGACGCTAAGAACATTTCAGCGGCTGATGCCTGGAGTGTTGTTGCTGGCTTCGCGCCATACAACGATCTCACGGCTCGCGATTGGCAGAAACACTCAACACAGTGGATTCCTGGAAAAAACTTCCCTGAAACAGGTGCCTTTGGCCCAGCCATGGTGACCTTGGATGAAATTGCTGACGTTCCATCAGTTGAACTCACCACTCGAGTCAATGGGGATGTTCGACAAAACGCAACCCTTGCCGACATGATCTTCGATATCCCTGCCTTGATCGAATACATCACGGGCTTCACCCCACTTGCACCTGGTGATGTGATTGTTTCTGGAACTCCAGGTGGCGTTGGCAAGTTCATGACACCGCCGACCTACCTCAAGGCCGGCGATGTTGTGGAAATCGAACTCAGCGGTGTGGGCTTGTTGGTCAACACCATCGGCTAATGACAGAAGTTAAAAGAACGGGCCCCGCATACGCGAGGCCCGTTCTTCTTTGTCTATCTCGTTAGCGAACCTTGCGGAAGTACGGCAGGAACTTGGTGCCATCTCCCACAGGAAGCATTTCGGCTTGCACGCGATCTCCGATCTGCAAATCGGCAGCATCGGCTTCATCGACAAGACGCGAAAGTAAGCGGATTCCTTCATCAAGGCGAACATCGATGAAGGCGTATGGAGCCTCATCAACAAACGATGGATTTTCTGGACGGCGCACAATTGAGAAGGTGTAAATCTCACCGGCACCTGAAAGGTGCTCATAGATGAAGTTCTCGCTCATGCAGGTTGGACACACTGGCTTTGGGTAGTACCAAAGGCGATCGCAATCCTGACAACGTTGTGCACTCAAGATGCCCTTTTCACCATTTGCCCAATAGTCGCGATCCCAAGGAACGGTCTTTGGCGTTGGCCTAGTCATTGAAAGGCTCCTTTCCAAGCATCATGCCGCACGTAATAACAAGGTTGGTTTGGTAGGACATCAAGCCGATGCCGCTGACAAATCCGATCTTTGCGTCCTTGATCTGCCGCGGGCCGGCTTCACCACGAAGTTGGCGAATGGATTCGATCACTGGAATGTAGCCGCCGCCAAGACGTGGTTGACCAATGGAAAGGATGCCACCGCTGGTGTTGATTGGCAGTGGGCCTTCGAGGGAGAAATCATTCTCCTCAACCCATTTACCTCCCTGGCCAAGGTCGCAGAAGCCAAGATCTTCGATCTGCTTGATGATTGCCATTGGGTAATCGTCATACAACTGCATGAAGTCGAGATCTTCGCGCTTGGTCTTTTCAAAGAGTTGATCGCGAATGTCGATAAACCCGGTGAGCAAACGATCAGGCTCTTGATCTTGCGCGCCAGCACTGTGCTTTTCTGCGTACGTGCCGATGTAGATCGGCGGCTTCGCTAACTTTTTAGCGTATTCCTCGCTCGTGACGATCACAGCAATTGCTCCAGCGCATCGCATCACGCAGTCAAGCTTGCGGATTGGGTCAGCAATCAATGGTGAATTGATGTAGTCATCAATGGTCATTGGGTCGCGCAGCAATGCATTGTCGTTCAGTGCAGCATGCTTTCGGAAAGTGACCGAGACCTTGCCCAATTGTTCGAGCGTGGTTCCGTAGGTTTCCATGTGCAGGCGCTGAACCATGCCGAATTGACTGTTTGGTCCGCCGTAGCCGTAAGGCAGGATGAAACTGCGGTGTGCGTAATCAATTGGAGGCGACACTGCATCGTGATGCAGGTCGGTGAAGTCAGCACGGTTGCCGCCACCAACACACACCACAACATCTGCGCGGCCAGCTTCAATTGCTTCAACAGCGCGAGCGATGCTCATCACTGATGATGCGCCGCCGTAGTCAGCCTTCATCGTCCAGTTCACTGCAAGGCCAAGATGTTCTGCCATGTACGAAGAGTCATCGGGCAGCACGTTGGCGCAAAAGACGATGCCATTGATATCGGACTTTGGAATGCCGGTGTCGTCCATCGCCAGGCGAATTGCCTCGGCCATGAACTGAAGATCCGCCTTCTCTGATTTTCGCGAGAAGGTGGTTTCAGCCGCTCCAGCGATTACTGCTCTGGTCATGAATACTCACCTCTGTGGGTTTGGGTCTGTGCGCTCAACACGGTCGACTCCTTCTCTGGGGTGAAACTACATCGCGGTCGAGTCGCATCAGGTGCAGCTCGTGCGTAGGGTGGATCTTGGTCGATCGCCCGAGTTGGAGCGAAACCGGAGGCTATATTATCAGAATCGATTTCTTAGTTCAGAGTATGGAAAAATCTATTTCTGACATTCTGAGTCTACTTTTCAATAAAACCTTGCAGAAAACATCGCCCTATGAAATTGTTGCGCTCTGGGGCTTTGACTCCTGGAATTCTCGACTTTGGAGGCACCCATGACCATCGCTGACTCAACGCAGGCCGGCAACCCGGGTGAGCATATCCGCGCGACGGTGCCCTTTGCGATCCAAAATCTCGAGCGGATTCCCACCAAGCGTTATTACGACCCTGAATTCTTCGAATGGGAAAAGAAGCACCTGTGGACCCGTACCTGGCAGATGGCATGCCGGCTGGAAGAAATCCCCAATATCGGCGACTTTATGGAATACACGATTATCGACAAGTCGGTCATCGTGGTTCGCGAAAGCGAAACAGAGGTCAAGGCTTTCCAAAACGTCTGCCCGCACCGAGGTAACACGTTGGTTCGCGGCACCGGAAACGCAAAGAGCGGTTTCGTGTGTGGCTTCCATGGATGGTGCTGGAACACCAAAGGCGAAAACACCTTCGTGTATCAGCCACATCTGTTTAGCGAAGCCAATATTGACCCAAACAACATTCGCCTTCGTGATGTGAAGTCGGAAGTCTGGGGCGGCAATGTCTTCATTAACTTTGATGCAAACGCAGCTTCGTTGAAAGAGCGCCTGGATCCCTTCTACACCAATGTAGGCGCCTACAACATTGAGCATCAGCGCACAGTGTGGTGGTACGCAGTTGAAGTGCCTTCTAATTGGAAGGTTGGCGTTGAAGCTTTTATGGAGGGCTACCACGTTCTCCAAACCCACCCGCAACTCATGCCAAAGAATGCTCGCCCTGCAACGCAGCAATTTGCGGCAACCCAAGGCGGCGGCAGTTCACTTGCAGCTCGCTTGGCAGGCGCTGATTCAGCCGCTGTTGCCAAGGCAACCAATGACTTCCTCATCACTATCGGTCATGGCATGGATTCATGGATTCTTGAAAAGGACCTCACAATCGCTGCAGGGATGCAGGCAGACTTGCCAGAAAATGTTGAAGAAGCCATTCCTGAATACCGTCGTCAGCTCAATGATGCGATCGTTGAATGGAACCGCGCACAAGGCATGCCAATTGCTGACCTCAATGCGCTTGAGGCTGCTGGCAATCGACCAACCGTGAATCCTTCTTTCCCGAACTTCTTTACGCTGCCGTACTTTGGTAACTCAACCTCGTACCGGTTCCGTCCACTCACGCCGGACACCATGATCTTTGAAATGCGCTCAATGACCCTCTTCCCAGAAGGCGAAGCGCCAGAGTGCCCCAAGGAACCAACGTGGGTGGACCTTGATGATCCACGTTGGCCAGCTATTCCCGTTCAAGACTTCGGAAATATCCCAAATATTCAAATTGGAGTGAAGGCTCCAGCACTTGAACACACAAGTATCTCGCGTCAAATTGAAGGACGAATTAGTAGCTTTCATCAATTAATTGACGGTTATCTTGCTGGTGTTGACGAAGAAACTTTGACCCGCGCGCATCGCTTCGCATCCGGGCCAATTGACGTTCCAATTGTTGATATTTGGACTGAAGAAAGTTAAATCTTTTTCAAAATCTTGATTACTACTTTGCAATCAGCAAAGTACAAGCCGTAAGGCGTGTAGGAGGAAATGAATGTCGCTGAGTACTCAGCAGTTGGAAGAAGCGTATGCAGAAATGCTACGCATTCGCGGGTTCGAAGAACGTGCGCAAGAGCTCTATGCAAAATTGCATTTCAAGGGTTCAACGCATCTGGGTATCGGACAAGAAGCAGTTGCCGTAGGTGCGCGTCTAGGTTTGCAAGAAGGCGACCTCGTTGCACCGACCTATCGCGGGCACGCATATGCATTGGCTTGGGGCATGACGTCATTCAGTCTTTTCGCAGAGCTCCTGGGCCGCGAAGCGGGTAGCAACCACGGCCGTGGTGGCTCTAAGCACATGGGTAGCGCTGAACTCGGTGTGATTCCAGGAAACGCAATCGTTGCTGCGAACCTGCCAATCGCTTGTGGCACTGCATTACGGGCGAAAATGGACGGCGACGACGAAGTCACGGTCGTGGTCTTTGGTGACGGTGCAACTAACCAGGCTGCATTCCATGAAGCAATGAACCTCGCTGCCGTGTGGGATCTTCCTGTGATTTTCCTATGTGAGAACAACCTTTACTCGGAAATGACGCCGATCAAGGATGCAGTCAAGGTTGATGAACTGAGTATTCGTGCCTCTGCTTATGGCATGCCAGGTGTGCGCGTTGACGGCATGTCAGTTGGTGCAGTGGCTGATGTGGTTTCCCAAGCTGCAGCACGTGCCCGCGTAGGTCAAGGTCCAACCTTCATCGAGGCAATGACTTACCGCTACTGCGGCCACATGCCAGGTGACATGTGTGATTACCGCACCCGTGAAGAAGAGGCTGAGTGGAAGTCCCGCGATGCGATCGAGGCTTGCGAAGCGCTCCTCGTTGCAGGTGGAAAGACACCAGCAGAAACTGCTGCAATTCGCGAGCGTGTTGAGCAAGAGCTCAATGCTGCAGAAGCAGAAGCACTTGCTTCACCTCTACCTGATCCTTCAACAATTAGTCGCGGCGCTGCTGCATGGATGGAGACCTCACGATGAGCGCGCGCGAACTTCCTTACCGCGAAGCAATTCGCGAAGCAATTCAAATTGAAATGCAGCGTGACCCAGATGTATTCATTATGGGCGAAGACATTGGCAGCTACGGCGGCATCTACAAGGTGACCAAAGGTCTCTATGAAGAGTTCGGCCCAGAACGCGTGATGGATACCCCAATTTCTGAAGCCGGCTTCGTTGGCGCAGCGATTGGTGCGGCCATGGTGGGTAAGCGTCCGATCGTCGAATTGATGTTCATGGACTTCTCGCTAGTTGCGGCAGACCAGATCTTGAACCAAGCTGGCAAGCAGCGCTTCATGAGTGGTGACGACTTCCGTGTTCCCATGACCATTCGCACCCAGCAGGGAGCCGGCGGTGGCGTTGGCGCTCAACACGGTCAGTCACTAGAAGCGCTCTTCATGCATATTCCGGGCTTTGCGATTGCGTTGCCTTCAACTGCTGCTGACGCCAAGGGCCTGATGGCTACAGCAATCCGCATGGATGATCCAACAATGTTTATTGAGCACAAGACTCTGTATGCAGAAAAGGATCCAGTTCCAGAAGGTGAATACCTGATTCCGTTTGGTCAGGCTGCGATTCGCACTGAGGGTTCTGACATCACTTTGATCTCATACAGCGCTTCAATGTTGCCAACACTCAAGGCAGCCGAATTACTCAAGGCAAACCATGGCATTCATGCTGAAGTCATCGACCTTCGCACGATCGTTCCTGTTGACTGGGAAACGATCACGGCGTCAATCATGAAGACTGGTCATGGTGTTGTGATTCACGAAGCACATCGTCGCGGTGGGGTTGGCGCTGAAATCGCTAGCGAACTTACCCAGCGCACCTGGGGAACATTGGCCGCTCCTATTGCACGTATCGGTGGCTTGGATATCCCAATTCCGTTCTCCCCATCTTTAGAAGCGGTTTGGCATATTCAGCCGCAAGACATTGTCAACACTGCTCTTCGAACGTTGAAGAAGTAGTTCTTCTCAGGCGACGAAAGCATCCGAGATATGGCGAACATAAGTAACGGTTGGGTAACTGGCACGCGCGATTCAGTAACCGCTGCATTCGCTCGATCGTTGGCAGCTGTTCCCACCAATGTGTTCCTTGATTTCTCGGGTGAGAGTTACACCTACGAGCACTTTGATCACCTGAGCTCACACCTAGCTTCATCATTTTTGGAGCTGGGTGTGCAGCCGGGGGATCGAGTCGCTTCGATGCTGGATAACAGCGTGCAGGCAGTTGCTACTTGGATTGCCGCAAATAAAATCGGTGCGATCTGGGTTCCCATCAATACTGCGAATAAAGGCGAGTTCTTACGTCACCCGCTAGCTGACTGCGGTGCCAAGCTTGTTGTGGTTGATGCACAGTATTTTGACCGCATAGAGACGGTGGCACATGGAGTGCCTGAGCTATCACTAGTTCTGGTGAATGGCGAATTTGCTGGTGCTGATGTCCCTGCACTGGATGTGCGGCCCCTCGGCGATTATTGGGGTGACTCAACGGGCGTTGAAGTTGTAGAAAATTCGCCATCTGATATTGGCGCCTTGATGTACACCTCTGGCACAACAGGCCCGTCCAAAGCCTGCATGATGAGCCATAACTATCTCTGCAACATTGCTCGTGCAGGTTCAAATCTTGTTGCGCTCGAACCACACGACATCGTATGGACACCGCTGCCGCTTTTTCATACGAGTGGATTGCAGGCGATCCTTGGTGCGATCATCGTGGGTGGGAAGGTTTCAATTTCATTGAAGTTTTCCGTCACGAACTTCTGGGCTGAGATCGAGACATCAGGTGCGACCGTAGCCAAGATCATGGCATCGATGGTTCCGATCCTGATTGCTGCTCCTGAAGATGATGCGATGAAGCGAACTTTTGGTCAGGTGCGAGCAGTGGTGGGTAATCCGTTCACCCCCGCCCAAAAACAAGCGTTTTACGATCGCTTTGGTGTGAAATACATAGCGAATAATCAGTACGGCTCAACTGAGGTCTATTGCGGAACAAGTGTTCCTTATCTCGCAGACACACCTCAAGGTTCAGCGGGTAAGCGCAATGATGACTTTGATGTAATCGTGCTAGATGACAACGACTGCGAAGTCCCTTATGGCACCCCTGGTGAATTGTGTTTCAGGCCAAGTAAGCCAGACGTGATGTTCTCTGGTTACTGGCAGCAGCCCCAGAAGTCGGCTGAAGTGTGGAGAAATCTTTGGATGCACACCGGTGACATGGTGCGCATGGATGAAGAAGGATTCATTTACTTCACCGACCGCAAGAAGGATTACATGCGCAAAGGTGGGGAGAATATCTCTGGCTTTGAAATGGAAAAGACGTTCATCGGGCACGACGCCATTGGTGAAGTATCAGTACATGCGTTGCCTAGTGAGCTTGGCGAAGATGACATCAAAGTGGTTGTCGTGCTTGCCGATGGTGCGAATCTGTCTCATGAAGATCTTTGGCACTGGAGTCGCGAGCGGGTGCCCTCCTTTGCCACCCCGCGCTACATCGAGTTCCGCAAGGAACTGCCAAAGAATGGCGTTGGTCGCGTACTGAAGTACCAATTACGCGATGAAGGCGTCACACCTGCTACCTGGGATGTGCAGACCACTGATTTAGTCAAGAAGCGAGTGAGTCAGTAATAACCGAGTTGTTTAACCTCGAAAAAGGATGTGCCAAATGAGCAAGAGCATGCTGTTGGTTCTCACGAATCCAGTTCCTGGCAAGGAAGCAGAATTTGAAGCTTGGTACGAGCAGCAGCATGTTCCTGAAGTGCTCGATATCCCTGGCTATGTCGCGGCCTCTCGGTGGAAGAAGAGCCATTTGGTGTGGCCAAGTGGACGCCCATCGGTTGATCAATCCCGGGCGGCGCTGTACACGGTTGAAGGCGATCTGGAAGAAGCCATTAACGCCCTCACGAGCCGGGTGGCTGATGGCACGATCGTGCTTCCCGATTGCATCGACATCGAGTCAATTGGTATCACGCCCTATGAATTCATCAGTGACACCGAGTAATTGCTGGTAGAAATAGGTACGTACCAGAATTGATCGCCTGAGTTGAAGGAAACTATGTCGCCCAAAGAAGACGCAATCGACATATTGGTTGTCGGTTCTGGCCTAGCGGGTCTCACTGCTGCAATCACTGCTCGTCAAGCAGGTGCTGAACTCGTGCTCATCGCTGAATCCCAAGATGTTGTTGGTGGGTCAACGCGCTTGTGTGACGGAATGATTCTTGGTGCCAACACGCGTTTGCAGCGTAAGCACGGTATCGAAGACTCCGCGAAGAACTTCTTCAATGAATACATGGCATGGACCCAGTGGGAACTTCCAGGTGGCTTGATTAAAGCCTTCACCGAAGAATCAGGCCCCGCAATTGACTGGCTTGAAGAGCAAGGTGTGGAGTTTCACGATCTGGTGATTTACGGTGGAAGTGAAAACATTCCGCGCGGTGTAGTGGCTAAGGAAAAGGGTCAAGGCATCGTGAATGTTCTTGCCGCTAAAGCCAAATCACTAGATATCGATATTGCCATTGGCCAACCTGTGAAGTCATTAATCATCCGTGATGGCGCAGTTGTGGGTGCGATTGTTGGTGATGATGAGGTTTTTGCCCGATCCGTAATTCTGGCTTCCGGTGGTTATGGCGCAAATCCAGTAAAGGTTGCCAAGTGGTGGCCCAATGCAACAAGTGCCGGTGACTGGCTTTGGTACATGGGAGCAGATGGTGCCCAGGGCGATGCTCTGGATTTTGCGGAGCAAGCCAATGCTCGCATCAGCGGCTTTGATCGAGGACTTCGCTTACCGCACCCAAATTTCGTCAATGCACAAGAGCCGTATATTCCGGGTTGGCAAATCATGGTCAACGCACAAGGCACACGCTTCGTTGATGAGTCATCTCCTTACGGTGCGGTCGATCGCGCCTTCTCGCTGAATGACAACAAGGGATTCATCATCTTTGATGACCAGGCCCTCCATGTTGATCCAGATAACGAGATGCCTGCGTATAAGCAAGTGGTTCCAGCCTTTGGCAAACGTCGCAGCGCCAGCTGGAACGTTCCAATGATGGAAGAGATGATCGAAAAGGGTGCGATCACTCAAGCGAATTCAATTGCCGAATTGGCGCAGAAGCTCGGAATTTCTCCTGAACAACTGGAACACACGATTGCTCAATACAACGCAGGGGCCGCCGAGGGCATCGATGCATTCGGCAAAGAAGCCAAGTTCTTGCGCCCTGTTGTCCAAGCACCGTTCTACGGTAAAGAGATTCGCCCGGCAACAATAGCGGCAACAGGCACGGGCCCAATGATTGATAACAAAGCCCGCGTCGTTGATCACAATGGTGATCCGATTCCAGGGCTGTTTGCTGCAGGTGAAGCTACCGGTGGCTTTCTGGGTTACGTCTACGCAGGTAGCGGCAACTCACTTGCAGGTTGCGCAAGTTTTGGCCGAATCGCAGGAAAGAGTGCAGCCTCAACTCTGTAGCGGTTCAGTGCCGATCACGTTACTTGCAATCAGGTCGGCATATTTGGCCTCGGTTACCCCGAGTTCCCCGCGCAAAATCTCTTCATTGTGTTGACCAAGAGTTGGCGCTGGTCGACTATGAACCTTGCGGGTTGCCTCATAGGAAAAGTGCATAGGGAACGTAGGGAACAGGCGTGGCCCTGATAATGGGTGATCAAGCTCTTGGTAATACTCACGATCGACCAGTTGCGGTTCAATGTTGTAATCAACTGGCTTGAGTAAGCGCGACGCTGGTATCCCTGCACTTTGTAGTCGTGAGAGAAGATCATTCGCTGGATGCGCAAGAGTCCACGCCAAAATTATCGCGTCGATCTCATCGTGATGCTCATGACGTTCTTTCAACCCTGAGGCAGCAAAAGCGTCTAATGTAGGCATGCCAACCATTGCAATAAGTGACTGCCATTCCTGATCATCGCGAATTGAAAGGGCAATGTAGGTCTTTTCTGCATCTCCAGTTCGGTAAACGCCTTGTGGGGCATATCCCGGCGCACGGTTACCTGGTCGTTCTGGTGGGTAACCGAACTGATCTGCAATCAAGATGGCACCAGCCATCGCCATGCCAACTTCACTTTGTGGAACTTCAATCAGTTGGCCTTCGCCGGTGCGATCGCGGTATTCAAGCGCCGCGATGATTGCCGTGGTGAGGTGCATCGCCACGATTGGATCCATGTAGCCGCCAGGGGTTTGTGGTCGACTATCCGGATATCCAGTAACAGTGGCAAATCCAGAAACCTGTTCAAACACATCGCCCCAGCCAACATAGCTTTTCCATGGGCCTTCATTTCCAAAACTCGGTGCGCGCACCATGATGATTCCTGGATTGATCGCCTTCAGGTCTTCGTAGCCAAGGCCTTGCTTCTCCACTACGTGTGATGCGTAGTTTTCGATGAAAATATCTGCGCCTTCGCATAGTTGCTTCAACAATGCTCGGCCTTGATCGTTACTCGCATCGAGAGTGATGTCTCGCTTATCCAAGTTCGTAGCTTGCCAGAGCAAGCCACGATCCATCCAGCGATCACCAAGTATCGGGGCGGTGTGATTTGCGCGCCACACATCCGGGCGCTGCACGCTCTCAACCTTGATCACGTCAGCGCCTTGCGAAGCTAGGTACATCGTGCCGTAGGGAACAGACCAGAAGTG
>CAEZVB010000016.1_pt1 | contig 20617 bp, 25 predicted proteins | sample 7264631 | NCBI WGS metagenome assembly CAEZVB01 (sample SAMEA6813846, study PRJEB35770) | uncultured Actinomycetes bacterium | biome: Freshwater; feature: Freshwater reservoir; material: water | place: Czech Republic | collected 2017-05-23 | depth 0.5m m | reverse complement strand
TGTTTCTTCATCGCATTCACGAACAGCTGCATTGATGATGTGCTCGCCCTGATCAATCTTGCCTTTAGGTAGCGACCAATCACTGCGGTGAGGGCGATGGACAGCAAGGGTTTCGTAACGTCCTTGGGTCCCACGAAGCAAGATAACTCCAGCGGCCCGGACCGCACTAATGCTCTTATCGGTAGGCATCCCTATACCAATCCCGAATGTTGTGCAGACTTTCGTGCTTTATCCCAGATATCGGTAAATGTGTAACGATCGTGCATCTCGTACTCAAGCTCGATTCCATGAAGAAGTCCGAGTGCGAATCCTGTGGGCGCGTCTACATCAGATGAACCTGCTAACTCACGCAAGAATTCTTGTGCGACAAAAGCATCTTGGTGTTCGCCTAATAGTTCGGTTACTTCAGCAAGGGATTTCGCAAATTTCTTTGCCTGGATCCCGAAAATGGGAACAACAACGTCGACTGCATAGCGGGCGCGCTTTGCTTTGATGCGTGCCCGGTGCCATTCCGTTGCTGGTCCATTGATTTTTAGCTGTCCGCAAGATTTGGCCAAAACTTTCCAGGAATGTTCGATCAATGGCGGAAATATGACTTCACATGACTGGTAGGCGATATCCACCATCCGCGGCGCTCGTGCGGCCTGGACTAGATCTTCAATGAGGTAGGTATGTCGATCGCTTCGCAGTGCAGCCATAGCTCCAGCTCGGGCGGTTTCGATACGCCGATCTAGGTGAGTGCGAATTGCGTTCATCGCTAGGTCTGCATCGTGAGGGTGCAAATCATTTGCGTGTTTGAGAAGACGCTCTTCGAGCACTTCACTATCGCGGATCATGCCCATTTCATCAGCAAGCCAAGCGAGTTCTTCTTCGAGTGTGAACGCCCACTCATGGTCAAGGAGTGAGTCAAAGGTACGTAAGTTGCTGCGTAAGCGGCGGGCGGCGACTCGCACTTGATGCACTGAGTCGGGCAGGTTTCTGCGAACCGCGATGTCAGCAAAGATGAGCGCGCGTACCTGGTGAGCGATAGTCGACCTGATTGCGTCAACTGCCATGCCGCTTGGGCCTGGCATTGGTAAGTCGGGGACATCTGCTGGTGCAGAGGCACGTGGGCCTAGCGCGCTCGCTGCCTTACTCATGGTTCCGGGAATTGCTCCAGCGTCGACCAGTAATCCACTGACAACCTCCATAATGGCAAGGGCCTGAGGATCGTCGTTATCAAGTAATTCAATTTCGAGTTCTCGAAAAATTCCTACTGCAATTCCATTGAGATCAACAACGGTGACCACGTCATCAACGATCTCGACAAGCGGTTTGCCCGTTGTTGAACTCATTACTCGAGGGCTTCGCTCTGTGCGTAACTCCACGACGGGCACCAAAGGCAAGTCGCGCACTAGGGGAGTAATGATGTCCGCAAGTTCTGCCGGAACTTGACCAACTTCGCCAGCATTGAGGGCTACCTGGAGTTCATCACGAACGCCTTCGGCAAGACTTTCAACGGGAAGTTTGAGATGCCACCCTGCATCATGCCCACCTTCGCGACGGCGCAGGGTGACGTTCCAGCGGAACAATGTGAGTTCCGAGGTGTCGTGATAGATAGCACGCATCGACACTGTTGGGTGGAAAACTACTTGACTATCAAGACCGGAAAGGTCAGGCCACTCAAAAAGAGCATGAACGCGGAATTTGCGCTCAATTTCTCGATGTGTGGTCGGATTCGTCACTATGCAGCACCATGTTTTGTTCGCGCGATTAGGGTTTCTTGGTAGTCAGCAAGCAGTGTGCCATCTTCGCGGTACAGGTGTCGCGTCCAGATTCCTTCTGCATCCAAACTCCACGTGGAATATTCAGGACTCATAGCCATATCGAATAGCTCGTTCACCCATGCGACGTGGACTGGTTCCGCCAGTCGAACAAGAGTTTCAACCCGGCGGTCCAGGTTGCGATGCATCATGTCAGCGGAGCCAATCCAGACCTCGCGAGCTCCGTTGTTCTCAAAGCAAAATGCTCGTGAGTGTTCTAAGAATCTGCCTAAAATGCTGATCACACGGATGTTTTCGCTCAAGCCTGGTACTCCTGGACGCAAGGCACAGATACCACGAACAAACACCTCAACTGGTACGCCCGCTTGGGAAGCGCGATACAAGGAATCAATGACAACTTCGTCAACAAGTGCATTGCACTTGAAGCGGATACCACTTGGCAGGCCCGCAGCGCTGTTTGCAATTTCACCTTCGATGCGCTCAATGAGCCCTGTTCGAACCGAATGAGGCGCGACCAACAGTCGTGCATATTCGGTATTCATTGAGTAGCCGGAAAGCACATTGAAGAGATTCGAGATGTCCTCACCGACTTCCGCTGAACAAGTAATCAGACCGATATCTTCATAGAGGCGTGCAGTTTTAGGGTGGTAGTTGCCCGTACCGAGGTGCGTGTAACGGCGAAGTTGGTCTCCGTCATTGCGCACGACCATTGAGGCCTTCACGTGAGTCTTCAGCCCAACGAGCCCATACACCACGTGAACTCCAGCTTCTTCAAGCTTGCGGCTCCAGTCGATGTTGTTTTGTTCATCAAAGCGAGCCTTGATTTCAACAATGGCCAGAACCTGCTTGCCATTTTCTGCTGCTGTAATGAGGGCATCAACAATTGGCGAGTCACCCGAGGTTCGGTACAAGGTTTGCTTGATTGCTAACACATGTGGATCGTTGGCAGCTTGTTCCAAGAACAGCTGAACGCTCGTACTGAAAGAGTCGTAGGGGTGATGCAACAACACGTCGTGCTCGCGAACCACGGTAAAGATATCTGGCTGGCTTGAGGATTCGACTTCAGCAAGTTGGCGCGATGTGCGACCCACAAAGTTTGCCTGCTTCAAGTCTGGACGATCGAGTCCGACGAACGACCACAAGCCAGTGAGATCCAGGGGACCAGGAACACGGAACACTTCGCTATCAGTGACATCAAGTTCACTCATGAGAAGTTCGAGCACATAGGGGTCAATTGATGCTTCGACTTCAAGGCGTACTGGTGGGCCAAAGCGACGACGCATAAGTTCACGTTCAAGTGCAAGAAGTAAATTCTCGGCATCATCTTCTTCCACCTCAACATCTTCGTTACGTGTGACGCGGAAGCTGTGGTGTTGGAGAATCTGCATACCAGGGAAAAGTTCATTGAGGTGTGCAGCCATGACGTCTTCCAGTGGTACGAAGCGTTGTGAGCCAAGAGCAACGAAGCGCGGAAGAAGCGGAGGAACCTTGACTCGGGCGAACAGTTCATTGCCCGTCACAGGGTTGCGCACCACAACAGCAAGATTGAGGGACAATCCACTGATGTATGGGAATGGGTGTGATGGATCGACTGCGAGGGGAGTCAAAACTGGGAAGACTTGTGCGTGGAAAAACTTGTCGAGAGCCTCACGCTCTTCGACGGTAAGTTGCTCGTAGCGAAGTAATTCAATGCCAGCCGAACGCATTTCTGGGAGCACTTCACCTTGAAAAACCTGAGCATGCTCCCGTTGCAACGCATGTGCCCGACTCCAGATTGATTCGAGTACATCCTTCGGGCTCTTTCCACTCGCCGATCGAACAGCGATCCCTGTTGCAATGCGGCGCTTGAGCCCGGCCACTCGCACCATGAAGAACTCATCAAGGTTGCTGGCGAAGATCGCCAGAAACTTGGCACGCTCTAAAACAGGGAGATTGGCGTCCTCGGCGAGCTCAAGAACACGCTGATTAAAGGCCAGCCATGAGAGCTCACGGTCCAAGAAGCGATCAACGGGAAGGTCAGCAAGTGGATTCGACACGCGAGCATGGTGTCATAAGAAGGTGAACAAGGCTTGGCTGCTAGGTGACCGATCCATGGCGATACATGACATCAACGTCCCAGCGGGAAAATCCAAGGGCCTCGTAGAGGGAGATCGCCGAAGTATTTGAGGCATCTACGTACAGCATGCTCTGGACCAACCCACACGAGCGCAGATGGTGGAGCCCGGCGAGAGTCAGGGCCTTACCCAAGCCGCGGCCTTGAAGGGTTGGGTCAACCCCGACCACATAGACCTCGCCGATGGCATCGTGCGCATGCGGATGATCTGGGGTTACCTGGATTTCACCGTGAATCTTGGTCCAGTGAAAACCGAGCATTGTTCCGGTGTCACGATCTTGCGCTACCAAGAAGCCAGGAATTGAGAACCACGGCTCAGCCATTCGGCGATGCAGATCGGCAAGAGTCCAGTCACCTTGCTCATCATGACCAGCGAATGCGCGTGCATTAAGCGCCACCCATTCATCATCATCTTGACCAGGAATGAATGTGCGCAAGATGACGTCATCACCAAAGCTTGCAGGTGGGAGTGGTGCGAGCAGTGATCGACGCATTTGCCAAAGGGAGCGTGCATGATCAAAACCCATGGCTTTTGCCCATTGACCTGAAACTGATTGCTCGCCATGTGCCCACAAACGAAGGTTGCCATCGGGCGCAGCTGTGACAAGTGCCTGAATAATTTCAGTGCCGAGTCCTTGTCGACGAAATTCAGGGGCTACTGCAATTTCCGCGCTAGGTCCTTCGACTTTGTCGGTGACATCTAAATGTGCATAAGCAATTAATTGTGCGTTTTCGTACTTGAGGAAATGCAATCCTTGGGCATCTCCGCCGTGGCGAAGGTGCAAAAACACATGTTCTGAAATAGGTGAAAGGCCATCGTGGGAAGTGATTTCATCAATGAGTGCAACGGCTTCATCAATTTGCGACTGGTGTAGTTGAGCAACGATTTCCACAGGGCTCATATCTAGATCAAGCCAGCATCAACTTCATCGACAGCCAGTACGGCCATCGTGGCTTGATCAATGTTTTGCGGAACAAAGCGATAGCCAACGTTACGAACTGTGCCAATCATGGCCTCATGTTCCGCACCGAGTTTCGCACGCAAGCGTCGCACGTGCACGTCGACAGTGCGGGTACCACCAAAGTAGTCGTATCCCCAAACTTCTTGTAAAAGCAATGCGCGAGTGAAAACGCGACCCGGATGCTGCGCTAGGAATTTCAAGAGCTCAAATTCCTTGAACGTGAGATCGAGTGCGCGACCGCGCAACTTTGCGGTGTAGGTGCCTTCGTCAATCATGAGCTCACCACTGCGAATTTCTTCACTGTTACCCGACTCAAGATCGACGCCAGGTGCCAAGCGCGAGGCAGCTAGTCGAAGTCTTGCTTCAACTTCAGCAGGGGAGGCAGTATCCAAAAGAACTTCATCAATGCCCCAGTCCCATTGCACAGCCGATAAGCCGCCCTCAGTGGTGACCAGCACGAGCGGTGCATCGATGCCCGTGTGTTGCAGTAGCCGGGTGAGTCCGCGCACGGCTGGAAGGTCTCGGCGGCCATCAACAAGAAGCACATCGCACTCTGGGGCGTTCAGTAGCGCAGTTGGTTCTGCTGGCAGGGTGCGCACTTGGTGGGTTAATAAGGCCAGCGCTGGCAGGACCTCAGTGGAGGAATCAAGCGCACGCGTGAGCAAGACGATTCGCATCTGTGACCACCTCCAACGTTGCGTTGAGACAGAATGCTCCCATGAACCTGCCTGCGACGACCAATCTGGTTGCATCAGACGGGGAACGAATCGCCGTCCAGATGACTCCCGGTCCCGGATCGATGGTCTTCGTGGTGGCCCACGGCATCACTGGGAATGGCGAACAGGAGCAGGTACGAGCCATCGTTCAACGGCTTGTGGCAGTCGGATCGGTCATCACCTTGGACCTTCGTGGGCATGGGCGCTCAGGTGGGCAATCAACAGTGGGGATGTGGGAAGTACTCGACGTCGATGCTGCAGTGGCATGGGCAAGGGAGCTTGGTTTCTTGCACGTGGTGAGCGTGGGCTTCTCGATGGGCGCGGCCGTGTGTCTTCGTCAGGCTGCTTTAGCCCTGCACCCTGAACTCACAAGCGAAGCCGATCCGCGGCTCATTTCTCCGGTTGATGCAGTAGTGGCCGTGAGTGGGCCGGCCTTTTGGTATTACCGAGGCACGAAGGTGATGCGCGGTTTGCATTGGTGTGTAGAAACCAAGGTGGGCCGAGGGTTGCTTCGCATGAAGAAGACCATCATTCGTCCTGTCCAGTGGCCCCACCCGCGGCCAATTGAGCCCTTGGTGGCAGCTGGATTACTCGGTGAGACCCCCTTGCTGGTCGTGCATGGCACCCATGATCGTTATTTCCCGGTGGAACACCCAAAGGCGATCCATCGGGCTGCGACAGCTAGCGGGCATCCGGATGCTGAGGTCTGGCTCCTTGACGGGGTTGGTCATGCCGAGGCCGCGATGGCAATGGATACGATCGACGAAATTGCGAAATGGAGCTTGGCCAGATGCTCGGATTGATTCTGCTTATTGCGGTGTTGGTGCTTGCCAGCTTTTTTGGTCTGTGGCGGAAAAAAACAGACGGAACGATGAAGCCGGTTTCTTCGAAGGCAGTAGCCGCTCCGATTCCGGTTGCAGATGATGCGCCGGAAGTTGATGTGCACACCGCATCAATTGCAGAACACGGCGGCGAAAAACTGACCGCTGAAATCTTGGGATCGGCCTTGGGTACCCATGCCACCTTGGTTCAGTTCTCGACCGCTTTTTGCCAACCGTGCCGGGCCACACGCAGGATCTTGGACGAAGTTGCCACGATGGTGCCAGGAACAGTTCATCTCGAGATCGACGCTGAAGCTCATCTTGATTTGGTTCGGCAGCTTGATGTACGCCGCACACCCACGGTGCTGGTTTTGGATGCACAGGGCGTGATTACGAAGCGAGCTGTGGGAATGCCGCGCAAGGCAGACGTTATTGCTGCTTTGGGAGAAGTACTCTAAGGCTTTATTGCAAAGCCTTTGCATGAACAATTTTCAGCCTTGTTGCACGGTGTTTCCTGTGGAACTCTTGGGAAATGTCCACACCAGGTTTATGTGATCCCCAGGTAGAAGTTGATGTTCGCGGCCCTCGTTTTGCTGCTGCGATCACTGTGGTGGTTCTCGCAGCTTCGTTGCTTACTATCGGCACAGCGGTGGCAACCACGTTGCTGATCATTCAAACGATCGTGTTTGGCCTTGGCGCATTTGTGGGTTTGAAGGCTCAGCCGTACGGCATTATCTTCCGCACCCTGGTGCAGCCCCGTTTGTCACCAGCGACTGAGTTTGAAGCGATTGCACCACCGCGCTTCGCGGCACTGGTGGGTTTCATCTTTACGGTCGTTGCACTTATTGGTGTGATCACAAGTGTTGATGCAATTACGTACATTGCAGTTGTCGGAGCGCTTGCGGCAGCATTTTTAAATGCGGCCTTTGGTTTTTGTCTCGGTTGTGAAATGTTCTTGCTCGGTAAGCGTGTTTTCTCACGCCCGGCACGTGTCTAATTCTTAATAGACAAGTGCTTGCGCGCCTGGTGCAAGAATTTCTTCAACAAAGCTCGCTGCTCCAGCAACGCGGATACCGTCAATGACATCAGATGGTGCGATCTCGCGGCGCTGTGCACATTGTGAGCACAGGGTTACTGTGCCACTGATGAGAACAGATTGAAGTAGGTCAGACAGTTCAGCCGCGTGGGCAAGAGTGAATTCCGCGGCACGTCCTGGCAACGCGAACCATGCGGCTTCCCCGGTCAGCCAAAGTGAGACTTGAGCGCCCGAGGCAACCGCGGTCGCAGCCACCGTGAAGCCTTGAGCGCAGCGCTCAGGATCGTCAGATCCCGCTGTGACCTTCACGACTAACTGCCTCATGCCATTTGCTCCCATGGGCGATAGGCTGCCGTACATGCTGGAAATCGTCTACCCGAGTCTTGTGGTTGGCGCCCTTGCTCTTGCAGGCTGGGTGTCGGTCCTAGTCGTCTATCGACTGTTGAAGAGTCAAGGCTGATCTCAATGGATGCGGACGCAGTCAAGGCTGAACTTGCGCCCATCTCTTGGCTGATCGGCCATTGGGTTGGCGTCGGCACCGGGCACTACCCCACGATTGAAGACTTCCGCTTTGGGCAAGAGGTGGTCTTCAGTACAGACGGTCGCCCATTCTTGAATTACAGCTCACGTAGCTGGTTGCTGGATGAAGAGGGCAATCGCATTCGCCCGCTGGCATCTGAATCGGGATTTATTCGCCCACGCCCAGACAATCACCTCGAGATGCAGCTTTCGCATCCCACGGGGTATGCCGAAATTTGGTACGGCAAAGTTGAGATCACTGGCATTGAACAGGCAGTTATTACGGGCGCTCGAGCAGAAATGCGCACTGACGCAGTGATGCGTACGGAAAGCGCAAAGGAATACACGCTCGGTCATCGACTTTATGGTCTGGTAGACAGCAAGTTGTTGTGGACCTTCGATATGGCAGCGATGGGCCAGCCAGTGAGCAATCACCTTGCAGCATCTCTTCAGCGCGCGGACATTACGGAACCCGAGCAGACAAGTGAATAGCGATTGGGATCAGCGGTTACGCGAACATGGTTTTCGCATCACACCACAACGCCAACTTGTGCTGGAAGCCGTTGATCGTTTACGCCATGGAACACCTGAAGAAATTCTTTTTGAAGTTCAACGCACCGCATCTGGAGTGAACCTCTCAACAGTGTATCGAACACTCGAAGTTCTTGAAGATGTCGGGTTAGTTACGCATGCCCATATAGGACATGGTGCCCCGACTTATCACGCAGTTGATGAAGACATTCATATTCACCTTGTCTGTGATACCTGCGGAAAGGTAAGCAGCGCTCCAGGCTCAGTAGCTAACGATTTCATTGCACAGCTTCGTAAGCATCACGCCTTTGTCACGGATATTTCCCATATGGCCATGCATGGAGAATGTGAATCTTGCTTCACCACGCTCAGTACATCTCAGGTTAGGGATCACTGATGAATATGTTGCCCCCCGCTGAAATATTTGACCAAGAAATGGCGTGGCACTGCGGCGATCCCTTAGGTGAGCAACGATTACTTATTGCAGGCCAAGGAATTATTGAACTCACGAATCGTGGAGTGATCACGGTTAGTGGTCAAGATCGACTGACATGGCTCAATGACCTCACCACCCAATTGGTAAAAGATCTACAGATTCGAAATAGCGCTCTCGCATTGATCTTGAGCCCGAATGGCCATGTCGAATATGAGCTGCACATTATTGATGATGGTCAAACATCATGGATCATCACCCAGCCCGGGCAAGCTGATGAGTTACTTCTTTACCTCGATCGAATGCGGTTCATGTTGCGCGTCGAAGTTGCAAACGCCACTGATCGTTTCGCGGTCGTGTGGGAACCTGTCCATCAGATAGATGAAAAGTGTCCGACGTGGTTGGTGCCGGAACCTTTTGCTTCACGAGGTTTTTCCGGGCGCGAAGTGGTCATTGCGCGCGATGAGTTAGCGGCACGGCTTGCGACGCAACCACAAGCTGGATCGTGGGCATTAGAAGCATTACGCATTGCATCCGGCATGCCGCGCATGAATTGCGAAACAGATCACCGAACGATCCCTAACGAAGTGAACTGGCTGAATTCAGCTGTGCATCTCAACAAAGGTTGCTACCGAGGGCAAGAAACTGTCGCCAAGGTGCACAACTTGGGTCAACCGCCTCGTCGCTTAGCGCTGGTTCATCTTGATGGATCAGCAGAAGAGCTGCCTGTTCATGGTGATGAGATCACCTGCAATAGCAAGGTTGTTGGTTGGATCGGCACCGCTGTACGTCACTACGAAGAGGGCAACATTGCACTCGCGATATTGAAGCGCAACGTTGCAATTGGTGAGCGACTTGTAATCAACCACAACGGTCAAGAGATTACGGCGTTGGAGGATCCAGCTCCAGCAGGATGGTGATTGGTCCATCGTTTGTGAACGTGACCTTCATGTCAGCTCCAAACCGGCCAGTTGCAACTTGAGCACCACCGTCACGAAGTGCCTGTGCGAATTCTTCAATCAGCGGCTGCGCAACTAACCCCGGTGCAGCTGCATCCCAGGTAGGCCGTCGGCCCTTTTTGGTATCGGCATAAAGCGTGAACTGACTGATCACAAGTATGGGTAAGCCCAGATCTCTGGCGGAGACCTCAGCGGACTCCCCATCGAAAATCCGCAGTTGGTGCACCTTGTCGGCAAGCTTGTGTGCGGTTGCCACATCATCGGTGTGTGTGACACCGACGAGTACTACTAAGCCAGGGCCTTGGAATTCACCAAGAATCACACCGTCAACACTGACGCTGGCTTCGAGGGCTCGTTGAATTAGGGCTCGCATGTGCTCACCCTTTCACAAATTCCTAGCTCGATCAGTTACCGTTACCGCGTGCTGTATCAAACCCAAAACATCGCGTATCTCTTGCTCACAATTTTGATCGTAGGTTTAAGTGGGTTTGCCTTTATCGATTGTCTGCGCCGACCAGCACAAGCATTTCCCGCAGTAGGTCGACAATCCAAGGTCTTGTGGCTGATTCTCACTGGTCTTTCAACGTTAGCCAATCTTGCTATCGGTGATCCGCTATCCCTGTTCGGTATCGCCGGTGCAGTGATCGCACTGGTCTATCTCTTTGATGTACGCCCGCGCATCATTGAGATATTGAATAACCGGTGGTAGCTACTTCTTTTTGCCTTGAGCAGCCACAGCAGCAGCAGCCGTGGCTGCAGCTTCAGGATCTAAGTATTGGCCACCAGGGATAATCGGCTTAAGGTTTTCATCAAGGCGATACACCAGTGGAATTCCAGTTGGAATGTTCAACGTTGCGATGTCTGCATCCGAAATCCCGTCGAGATGTTTCACAAGCGCTCGCAATGAATTACCGTGTGCCGCAATCAACACTGTTTTGCCGGCACGAAGGTGTTCAGCAACGATCACATCTTCCCAATAAGGAATCAGCCGAATGACAACGTCCTTTAAGCATTCAGTTGCGGGTACAGCTTCAGGTGGAAGCGCCCTGTAGCGAGCTTCATGGGTCTGGGCCCATTCATCATTGGCATCGATCGCTGGTGGTGGGGTGTCATATGAACGCCGCCACAGCATGAACTGCTCTTCCCCATACTCAGCAAGAGTCTGAGCCTTGTCTTTGCCTTGAAGAGCGCCATAGTGACGCTCATTCAATCGCCAGTTGCGTACCACTGGGATCCAGTGAAGATCCGCTGCTTCCAGAGCGATCTGGCTGGTCTTAATTGCGCGCTTCAATAGCGAGGTGTGCACCACATCAGGCAGGATGCCGGCTTCCTTAAGGAGTTCGCCGCCACGCTTGGCTTCAGCCATACCCTTCTCGTTAAGGTCGACGTCGACCCACCCGGTGAAGAGATTCTTCGCGTTCCATTCGCTTTCGCCGTGGCGAAGCAGGATCAGGGTGTAGGGCGCCTGGCTTGTGGTCATGACCCTATTTTGCCTGCCGTGCTGGGGTTATTGCTCACCGGGATGTTCAAGCAGGTGGCGCCATGCTTCAAGGTTGAAGGTTGGCTCACCACGAGAAATACGCCAGTTCCATTCACGCTGCATGGCGCTGAGGAAACCCATTTCCAAAATTGGATTGAACGACTCATCGGAGTATTCAAGAACGCTGCCCAGAAGTCGGTCGAGTTCCTCCTCATCAATGGCTTTAAGTGAGACTCGTCCAGTCAGGTAGATGTCGCCATATTGGTCAATAGAAAAAGCGACGCCATACATCCGGCGGTTCTTTTCTAATAGCCACTCGTGAACCGAATCGTTATTTTCCTCGGGACAGCGAGCCACAAATGCGCTGATCGATACTGCGTGTGTCCCAACAGCAAGCGCAACATTTGTTTTGAGTTTTTTTACACCCGGCAAGGTAGCAACAAAAGTTGGACCAGCAATTTCTTCAAATTCAATTTCGCTCTTGCGTAAATATGTGCGAATAGCTGCAGCGACGGCAGTTTTATCAATCATGATGCTTACAGGCTACAGCGCGATACTTGCAGTCTGCGCGTGGTAATCAACCAGTGCTTGCGAATATGAATCAAGGAGTCCGGTGGCAGTGGATTGCCAACCGAATTGTTCTGCATGCACACGGGTCCCGCGGCGAAGAATTTCGAGTTCTTGAGGATGAAGGAACAAGTCGCTTAACACATTGGCGTAGTGAACAGGGTTGTGTCCTTCAATCAACCGACCGCTCACGTTATCGGCAACTGCGGTGCGCAATCCACCCACACTTGCTGCAACCACCGGGGTGCCACATGCCTGCGATTCGATGGCAACTAATCCGAAGGATTCCGAATACGACGGCACCACAGTCAGATCAGCAGCTCTAAACCAGGTAGCCAGAGTTTCGCGATCAGCAGGTGGCTCAAAGCGAACGAGATCTGAAATACCCAATTCCAAAGCCAATTCGAGGAGTGAGGTTGGTCGATCAATGCCAGTTCCTGAAGGACCACCAGCAATGACAACAAGCAACCGAGCGCGCAATGCCGGATTTGCAGCGATCATGTCTGCTGCGGCATAGAGCAAAAGGTCAGGTGCTTTCAGGGGCTGGATACGTCCAACAAACAGCAGCAGATGCGCATCACTTTCGATGTTCAATCGGGTGCGAGCGGCTTGCTGATCACCTGGAGTAAAAAGGGAAAGGTCAACGCCGGGATGCACAACATCAACACTTGAAGGACTAGCGCCGTACAAATCAATGAGCTGTCGAGCCTCGTCATTTGTATTGGCAATCAACCGAGTGGCTGCTTCAACCACTTGTTCTTCACCAATGACGCGTCCAATTGGTTCGGGCTTATCGCCGAGCGCAAGGTCTACATTTTTTACCTTGGCCATGGTGTGCATCGTGTGCACAAGTGGCACACCCCAGCGCTCTGAAGCCAACCAACCCACTTGACCCGAGAGCCAGTAGTGCGAATGAATGAGATCGAACCAGCCTTCAGGTCGTGCAGCTTCAGCCCGCAATACTCCAGCAGTCACTGCACACAACTGACCGGGAAGATCTTCTTTACGTAAACCTTCAAATGGTCCTGCGGTAACGTGTCGCACCAAAATTCCAGGTGCTGCTTCAACAATCGGATCAACATCTGAGCGAGTGGCACGCGTAAAAATCTCTACTTCGACTCCGGCAGCAGCTAATTGCTTGGCGCTTTCAAGAACATAGACGTTCATGCCGCCCGCATCTCCAGTGCCGGGTTGATCAAGGGGAGAGGTGTGAATAGAGAACAGAGCCACGCGCTTTGGCTTTGGCCTGGGCGCTCGGAATTTGCGGACGTTCATCTTCACCTCCCTCACAGATCTGGTGAGGGCAGCCTGACATAAAGCGGCGAGCCTGACAAACGATTACGGCTTGAGCGAAACACCGACGTATGGCTCACCGGTGACGATCGTGATGAGGCGACGGGTGACCGACACAGCATGGTCTGCATATCGCTCGTAGTAACGAGAGAGCAGGGTGATGTCGATGGCCGTTTCGACCGCATGGTCCCAAGTAGGCGACAACACCACTCGGAAGAGCTCACGGTGGAGGCGATCGACTTCTTCGTCATGGGCCGCGATATCGCTGGCCAGTGACAGGTCTTTAGTTTCCAACACTCGGCCAGTCTTCGTCACGATGGCTTGCGCCAAGGCGCCCATCTCGGCAAAAGTGCCACGAATCGGGTCAGGGATGACTGGATTCGGGTAGCGCATTCGAGCCTGCTTTGCCACGTGGGCAGCTAAATCGCCCATACGCTCAAGAGAGGCGGCAATACGAAGTGACCCAATAAGAATGCGAAGTTCCCGCTCAGTGGGCTGCTGAGCAGAGATCAAGTCGAAGCAGCGCTCTTCAATATCAGCGGTGAGAATGTCAATGCGCTCATCTTGGGCAATAACCTCTTGGGCGAGGTCATTATCGGCATTCAGCAATGACTGGGTAGCGGTGAACATGGCTGAACCCACCAAATTAGCCACTTCGACCAATTCGGCGTTGACAGCCGCTAAATCACTCGCATAAGCCATGTGAATGCGTGACCTCCCTCGGCGTGGAGCATACGCAACCATTCGTCCATATTTGCTCTAAAGGATGACGAAACTCTGAACTGCGCCTCACGTTGAGATGAACGTCATGTTCTTTTGGTGAATGGTTGGTGAAGGGTTGGTGACTTTGGGCCTGGAAATTTCACGACTAGGACGTGAACTCCATATTCTTCAATCGTGGCTAGCGCATACGATTCCAATAACGCGAGTGATTGGCGATTAGTGGAAAATCGAGACGTCCCTGAAGAGGTCGGACGCATTCTCGCTGTGCTCCCGTCAGCTTCTATCGTGGTTGATCCAGACGGGTTTGTCATTCAAGCGAGCGCTCGCGCGTACGCCTTGGGGTTGATCACAAGAAATTCGGTCGCGATCAAAGAGATTGTGGCGATGATCGAGCGAGTGGTGCTAGACGGAGAAACGCGCGAGCAAGAGATGCGAGTGCGCCGCCCACCGCTGGGTCGCGAATTATTAGAGCTACAGGTCCGAGTTGCGGATCTTGCCCCAGGTCGCATCCTCATCCTCATAGACGACCTTGCTGAAGACCGAAGAGTCGATGCGGTGCGTCGTGACTTTGTGGCAAACGTGAGTCATGAGTTAAAAACTCCGGTCGGTGCACTTTCGGTGCTCGCCGAAGCAGTTCAGTCAGCCAGCGATGATGCAGACCAAGTCAGACACTTCGCTGAACGCATGCAGGTTGAGGCAAGTCGATTAGGTCATTTGATTCAAGACATTATTGATCTGTCACGTCTTCAGAGTGATGACCCACTATTACATGCACAAGTCGTAAATATTGACGATGTCGTTCATCGTGCTATTGAAGATGTGCGAACAGTTGCAGACAAGCGTGAAATTGACATCGTTGTTGCGTGCGACCCTGAGAATTTTGTTTACGCAGACTTCAGTCAAATTCAAACGGCCCTACGCAATCTTTTGGTAAATGCCATCGCTTATTCATCTGATGGAACCAGCATCGCTGTGTATTCGCGTGCTGTTGATGCCATTGTTGAAATAACCGTGAAAGATCAAGGCGTTGGTATCCCTACGAACGATCTTGATCGGATATTCGAACGCTTTTATCGCGTTGATCCAGCTCGTTCGCGCGTCACTGGCGGCACAGGTTTGGGTCTTTCAATCGTGAAACACGTATGCCAAAACCACGGTGGTGAATGCACGGTGTGGTCTGAAGCTGGTGTGGGTTCATCATTCACGCTTCGCCTGCCTGCGTACGTTCCGGATGAGGTTGTACAAGCAGAACTTGAAGAAGGGCTTGCTCAAATGCTCGACTCGAATGGAGAAGCTCAGTCATGACGAAGGTGTTAATCGTTGAGGATGAGGAATCCTTCTCAGAAGCGCTTGCTTTCATGCTGAAGCGTGAAGGCTATGAAGTTGAAGTAGCTGCGGATGGCAACAAAGCGGTTGAACTCTTTGATCGCAATGGCGCTGACTTATTACTACTCGACCTCATGCTGCCCGGGCTTTCTGGTACCGAAGTGTGTAAGCACATTCGCACGAAGTCATCGGTTCCGATCATTATCTTGTCAGCCAAAGATGGCGAGATCGACAAAGTTGTTGGACTTGAACTCGGTGCTGATGACTACGTGACCAAGCCGTTCTCGTCGAGAGAATTGTTGGCGCGAGTCAAAGCAGTATTGCGTCGTCATGGCGAAGTAGACGAGCTTCTTCCCGCGACAATTGAAGAGGGGCCAGTCCGTATTGATCTTGATCGGCATGTGGTTTCAGTCCGCGGCGAACAAGTCCCGATGCCGCTGAAAGAATTTGATCTCTTAGAGTTTTTAGTTCGTAATGCTGGTCGCGTTATGACACGGAATCAGTTGATCGATCGCATCTGGGGCGCCGACTATGTGGGCGATACCAAAACTCTTGATGTACATATCAAGCGATTGCGCGCAAAGGTGGAAGCTGATCCGGCTAATCCTGTGCATTTGCTGACCGTGCGCGGACTGGGTTACCGCTACCAGGCCTAGAGTTACTCAGCTGGCGTCGCTGCGCTTGCACCGGCAGAAGCTGCAGGGAGCACATCGTTCAAGGTCACCGTGGACGTGATTCCTGCATAGAAGCCGGTGGCTGGCACGGTCATCACTGAAATCTTGAGTTGTCCCGCATTGCGAAAATTGAACGTCACTGGAACATAGGTACTGACTTCAGGCTTAGCTCCACGAACCGGAGCTTTCACGCCTGCAGTTTGGTAACCAAAAGAGATGGCCTGGCCACCCAGAATCGAGGTAAGGGCTGGGCGAAATGTCACCGGCTTGCCATCCAGCTCAACGCTCTCGACAAAGTCAGCGGTCTGGCCATTGTTGACAATCGTGCCGATAAGTTGGGCCGGGCCAACGCCGTCACCCTTCACCAAAGTGACATTAACGACCTCCATTGTGCCGATCTCGGCTTCAATGCCATTGCCGGTTGCCATGCCAGCTTGCATGTTGGTGGTGGCCTCTTTGCCGCTCCAGCAGCCGGACAGAGCAGGCAGGGCCACAAGGGCGATAACTGCTAAGGCAATTGAGCTGCGTCGGGCATGGGCGCGTTGGGTCAGGATCACGTTTGTCACAGGGCAAGAGTAGCGACCAGATTTTTAGGTGTCTTCTCGTGGTAGTCTTAATCCCTCGAAAGGGGTTTTACTCAATGGCTTTTAACGTTGGCGACACTGTCGTCTACCCACATCATGGGGCAGCAGTAATCGAAGCCGTAGAGATGCGACAGATTAAGGGCGAGGATCGCGAGTACCTCGTACTGCGCGTAGCTCAGGGCGATCTGACCGTTCGCGTCCCCTCTGACAATGTCGATCTCGTGGGCGTTCGCGATGTGGTCAATGCGGCTGGCTTGGAGCGCGTATTCAACGTGCTGCGTCAGCCATACACCGAAGAACCAACCAACTGGTCGCGCCGCTACAAGGCGAACTTGGAGAAGTTGGCATCAGGAGACGTCATCAAGGTTGCCGAAGTCGTTCGCGACCTTTGGCGCCGTGAAAAAGAACGTGGTCTGTCAGCTGGCGAAAAGCGAATGCTGGCCAAGGCACGTCAAATTCTTGTGAGTGAACTGGCTCTAGCAGAGAAGACCAACGAGGACAAGGCTGAGGCCATCCTCGATGAGGTCCTCGCCTCCTAGACGTGAGTGTTCTAGGGCGCACAGCTGCCCTGGTGCCAGCAGCCGGGCGCGGTGAGCGTCTGGGTGCTGGGGTTCCAAAAGCTTTACGGCTTATTGGCGGAACTCCAATGTTGGTGCACGCGGTCCATGCCCTAGCTGGCTCTCGAAGTGTTGATCTCGTGGTGATCGCTGCTCCAGAAGAGGCAGTTGAACGAGTGCGTGCGCTCTTCCTAGAAGATCTTGGCGCTGAAATCTTGGTGGTGAGCGGTGGCGACACTCGCCAAGCTTCGGTTGCACGTGCTCTCATCGGGTTACCTGATGATGTTGACGTAGTCCTGGTTCATGACGCTGCTCGGCCATTTGTTCCAAGTGAAGTGGTGAGCGCTGTTGTTGCGCAGGTCCGAAGCGGTCGCCCCGCAGTGATTCCGGCTCTGCAGGTAACTGACACCATCAAGCAGGTCGATGGCTTGGAAATGGTCGTCGGCACCCCAGATCGAGCTGTCTTGCGCGCCATTCAAACGCCACAAGGCTTTGATCGCGCCATTCTTCAAGCCGCCCATGCCGCAGCTGACGATGACACCGCAACCGATGACGCGGGTCTGGTTGAGCGCCAAGGGGTGGGCGTGCACGTGATTCCCGGACATGAAGAAGCCTTCAAAGTCACCCGACCCATTGATTTATTGCTGGCAGAAAGCGTGCTGGCCAAGCGAAGGGCGGGGCGCGCTCATGGGTAGTAACGAGAACGCGATGCCACTGGTCGGCATGGGTACAGATGTGCATGCTTTCGAAGAAGGCCGTGAGATGTGGATGGCTGGGTTGCATTGGCCAGGTGTCACAGGCCTAGCTGGCCACTCAGATGCTGACGTTGCCTGTCACGCCTTGTGCGATGCGTTGCTGTCCGCTGCTGGTCTTGGAGATCTTGGATCAGTATTTGGAACAGATGACCCCAACTGGAGAGGCGCATCGGGTGTAGCAATGTTGACGCACACCGCGGCTCTTGTGTCCGCTGCTGGATTTTCAATCGCAAACGGTTCTGTTCAAATTATTGGTAACAGCCCGCGCATAAGTGCGCGTCGCGAAGAAGCACAAAACGTGTTGAGCGCAGCTGCGGGAGCGCCTATTCGGGTTTCAGGAACGACCACTGATGGTTTGGGTCTGACAGGTCGAGGCGAAGGCGTTGCAGCAATCGCCGTTGCACTCGTGCTGCAGCAAGCCAATACGGCAGATCGGTAACCTGCACCCGTGGCACTTTCCTTATATGACACTTCAGCACGTACTCAGCGAGAGTTTGTTTCTATTGAGCCAGGTAAAACTGGGATTTACCTGTGTGGTGCAACTGTGCAAGCCCCGCCACACGTTGGGCATATTCGTAGTGGAGTCGCCTTTGATGTGCTTCGCCGTTGGCTCATCGCGCGCGGTTATGACGTCACCTTCATTCGCAACGTCACCGATATCGACGACAAGATTATTAACAACGGAAAAGCCCAAGCAATTCCTTACTGGCTTGTTGCGATGAATAACGAGCGAGCGTTTACTGATGCATACAACGTGCTCGGTTGCCTCCCGCCAACCTATGAGCCCCGAGCAACAGGCCACATCACTGAAATGGTCACGATTATGCAACGCCTTATTGAGGCGGGTCATGCATACCAACTCAATGGCGATGTGTATTTCGACGTGAAGTCATTTACGAAATACGGAAACCTCAGTGGCCAAAAGCCCGATGACATGGTTTCTTCTGCTGATTCAGAGGCGATGGGTAAGCGCGATCCTCGCGACTTCGCTATGTGGAAGTCGGTGAAGCCTGGTGAGCCCTCTTGGCCAACGCCATTTGGTGACGGCCGACCTGGTTGGCACATTGAATGCTCTGCCATGGCCCACAAGTACTTAGGTGCGAATTTCGATATTCACGGTGGCGGTCTTGATTTAATCTTCCCGCACCACGAAAACGAGATTGCTCAGTCACAAGCTGCAGGCGATGGATTCGCGAACTACTGGATGCATAACGCCTGGGTCACCACGGCTGGCGAAAAAATGAGTAAGTCATTAGGCAATTCATTGCTGGTTTCCGAAGTAGTCAAGCGTATTCGTCCAGTTGATCTTCGTTATTACTTAGTGTCAGTTCACTACCGGTCAATGCTTGAGTACTCAGATGCTTCGGTACAAGAGGCGGGTCAGGCGTTCCGTCGCATTGAAGGCTTTATTGCACGAGCCCAGGAGTTTCTGGGTGCCCAGGCCGCGACTGTTGAAGAGTTACGTCCACAGCAATTCGATGACGCAATGGACGACGACCTTTCGGTCGCCCAAGGGTGCGCGGTGATACACGAGACCATCCGCGCGGGTAATGCGGCGCTCACTGAGCAAAACAGTTCCGACGTCGCAGCTGCGTATGGAGCGGTGTTGGGAATGCTCGATGTTTTGGGCTTGCATCCACGCGATTGGCCCAAGAGCACAGGTGGCGATGATCAGGCCACTGAAGTGATTGATGGGTTGGTGCACGCTCTCCTTGAGCAGCGCCAAGATGCACGTGCACGTAAAGACTTTGAAGCAGCGGATGCGATTCGCGATGGGTTAGATGCCATGGGAATTCGCATTGAAGACACCCCACAAGGGGCTCGTTGGACTCTCGAGCAATAACTCATCGCGCACGAACTTCTAGCAAGGGGTAACAACACATGGCAGGCAATTCACAGCGTCGCGGAGCGATGCGTAACCCTGGCACGAAGAAGGGCGCAACTGTTGGCTCAGGTGGTCAGCGTCGTAAGCAACTCAAAGGCAAAGGACCAACACCAAAGGCAGTTGAGCGTCCGTACCATCAAGCAGCAAAGCGCAAGAACGCTGCAGATCGCGCTTCGGAAAGCCCGCGTTCGTCAGGTACGGGTGGTCGTCGCCCCGCACGTCGCGAAGACTCGAGCATGTTGATGGGCCGAAACTCAGTGGTCGAAGGTTTACGCGCTGGGGTTCCAGGCAAAACGCTGTACATGCAAACACGTGTTGAAGCAGATGACCGTTGGCGCGAGTCGCTTCGTCGTGCTATTTCATCGAACATTCCAGTTCTTGAAGTAACGAAGATCGAACTTGATCGCATGACTGATGGCGGTGTCCATCAAGGCATGGTCCTCACTGTCCCGGCCTATGAATATGCGGAATTAAGTGACATCTCTAATAGCAACCTGATCGTTGCTCTTGATGGCGTCACCGACGCACGCAACCTTGGTGCAATCGCTCGGTCGGCGGCCGCGTTTGGTGCAGGTGGAATTGTTGTGCCTGCTCGCCGCTCTGCTGGTGTGAACGCTGGCGCATGGAAAACTTCAGCGGGCGCACTTGCACGTGTTCCCGTGGCACAGGTCACGAACCTCACGCGTTCCCTAAAGTCATTGCAAACCTCTGGCTACACCGTTGTTGGCTTGGCTGCTGAAGCAGAGCACACCCTTGCAGACTTACCGAAGCGTGTACTAGCTGAGCCAGTTGTGATCGTGATTGGTTCTGAAGGAAAGGGCCTGTCGCGTTTGGTTGCAGAAACCTGTGACTGGCAAGTGCGCATCGATATGTTTGATGGAAATGAGTCACTCAACGCTTCGGTTGCGGCAGGAATTGCG
>CAEZVB010000014.1_pt1 | contig 21817 bp, 19 predicted proteins | sample 7264631 | NCBI WGS metagenome assembly CAEZVB01 (sample SAMEA6813846, study PRJEB35770) | uncultured Actinomycetes bacterium | biome: Freshwater; feature: Freshwater reservoir; material: water | place: Czech Republic | collected 2017-05-23 | depth 0.5m m | reverse complement strand
TTGGGTGCCGATCTTGCGAGCGATCTCTTGAGCCTCGTCCGGTGTGCTGGCAACTGCGCCAGGCGTCGTTGGAACGTTATGGGTCTCAAAGAGCTGCTTTGCTTGGTACTCGTACAGGTCCACGCAGGACTCCTTTTTGCGATGCGGGTAACGCGATGGCAGAACATGATCTCGGCAAACATCAGCCGAGCGAGCCCCGAGCCTACCGATCCCATGGGGGCCTTCGCGCCGCATGCCCTGTGATCTTGGACCCATATTCCCCGTGTCAACGCTTACTTCTGGGGGTTAGGCTCATGCCATGACTGATGACGCCGTCGTAGCCGAGGGACTTGTCAAAGAGTTCGGTTCGGTCAAGGCCCTTAACGGGATCAATCTCACGGTGAAGCGAGGCCAGGTTGTTGGCCTGCTCGGGCCAAATGGTGCCGGCAAAACCACCGCCGTTCGCATCCTTTCGACCTTGCTGACACCTACCGCTGGTCGGGCAATGGTCTCCGGTTTCGACGTGGTGAAAAACCCTGAAGAGGTGCGCCGCTCCATTGGCCTCACCGGGCAGTACGCCGCTGTGAACGAATATCTCACCGGTCGCGAAAACTTGATCATGTTTGGTGCGCTCTATCACTTGCCCTCTTCCTATGTGAAGAAGCGCGCAACGGAACTCTTGGAATGGTTCGAACTCACAGAAGCTGCGAATCGCCCAGCAAAAACATATTCGGGTGGCATGCGTCGTCGCCTTGATCTTGCATCAAGTTTGATCGCACAACCTTCGATCCTCTTTCTCGACGAACCAACCACAGGCCTTGACCCTCGTTCGCGCCTTGGCATGTGGGATGTCATCAATGGTCTCGTTGCCGAAGGCACCACGGTGTTGCTCACCACGCAGTACCTCGAAGAAGCCGATCAACTTGCTGATGAGATCGTGGTGATTGATCACGGGCAAGTAATCGCACAAGGCACAGCCGAAATGCTCAAGGATCAAATTGGTGGCGATCGCATTGAAATTTCAATCGTTGACCCTGCTCGCGTTTCCGACGCTGTCGCTGCAATCCGGTCAGTAAGCAGTGGTGACCCACTTGTTGAAGAACTCAAAATCTCAGCGCCGGTGTCAGGTGGATCCACCGTGCTCGTGAACGCAATTCGGGCACTTGATGTTCAAGGCGTAGAAGTTGGTGACATCGTGTTACGCAGACCAACTCTTGATGACGTCTTCTTGTCGGTAACTGGTCATGGCGCCGAAGAGTCCACTCCCCCAACTGAAGAACCTAAGCGCGGAAGGGGTCGTAAATGACCACCTCAATTCCTACACGTAAGCGTCCGCTCCTTGGTTGGAACATTTCCGATGGCGCTGTTGTGTCGCGCTTTAGTTTGGTGCAGACCCTTCGCGTTCCAGAGCTGATGTTCTTCTCACTCGTGCAGCCGGTGATGTTTGTGCTGCTCTTCGCTTACGTATTTGGCGGAGCAATCCCAATTGCTGGCGCAGGTGCAACACCTGATGACGCCGCAGATATTTATCGCAACTACTTAATGCCGGGCATCTTTGGCCAAACCGTTGCCTTTGCTGCAGCAGCAACCACGGTGGGCATGGCAGAGTCAATGTCCACCGGTTTGATCGATCGTTTCCGTTCATTGCCAATGGCATCGGGCGCAGTGCTCATCGGCCGCACCTTTGCTGATGCTGCTCGCCAAATTCTCGTGCTACTCGTGCTCTCCATCACAGGGCTGCTCGTTGGTTGGCGAATCACCGGTGGATTCTGGAATGCAGTCGGTGCCTACGCCCTGCTGCTGCTCTTCGCCTACGCAGTTTCGTGGGTTGGCGCCTACATCGGCCTATCGATGCGTTCAGTTGAAACGGCCAGCACCGCTGGCTTGATTTGGTTGTTTCCGCTGACATTCTTATCGAATGCATTCGTGCCAATCAGCTCAATGCCTACTTGGCTACAAACTATTGCTGCCTACAACCCAATCTCAACGTTGGTGTTGGCCACGCGCGAACTCTTTGGCAACCCCACAGGCATTCAGCCCGATTACTGGCCGATGAATAATCCTGTGCTCTACACAATAGGATCATGCTTGCTGGTCGTCGCTATCTTTGCAACGATTTCAATTCGCAAATACAAGAGGACCACAGCGAAGTAGTTTTCGCATTTCGCTGCTGTCTTCTTATTTAGAGTTTTTCAACTGGTGCGTAGCGCAGCAATAAACGCTTGACGCCTGCTGAACCAAAGTCAATGGTTGCATCAGCCTTTTCCCCACTGCCGGCAGTGCTGACAACGGTGCCAAGACCGAACTTGCTATGTGTGACGCGATCCCCCGCTGAAAGGTTAAGTACTGGGCCTGAGTTCACGACGCGATCACCAAGGCGAAGCGCGCTGCTGTTGCGCGATGTAGTCGCCGGAATGAAACTCTGACGCATAGGCTCTTCACGGCGCCAGTTCAATGACTCTTCTGGAATCTCATCCAGGAAACGTGACGCAGGGTTATATGCAGGAGCACCCCAAGCCGAACGCATCATCGAACGCGAGAGGTAGAGACGCTCCCGGGCACGAGTGATACCGACATAGGCCAATCGGCGTTCTTCTTCAAGTTCCTTGTTGTCACCTAAGGAACGCATATGCGGGAAGACACCATCTTCCATACCAGTGAGGAACACCACGGGAAACTCAAGACCCTTTGCAGTGTGCAGAGTCATCAGTGTGACAACGCCGCCTTCACCATCGGGAATCTGGTCAGCGTCAGCCACCAATGCAATGCGTTCAAGGAGATCCACGAGAGTGCCTTCAGGATTGTCGTCAACAAACTCCTGAGCCACCGATTCAAGTTCAGCCAAGTTCTCCAAACGACCTTCATCTTGGGGGTCACTTGAATGCGTCAATTCTTTAACGTAACCAGACTGCTCAAGCACAGCTTGCAAAATTGTTGCTGCATCTGATCCTGATTCAAGAAGTGTGCGTAAATTCCGCATCATCTCAACGAATGGCGCAATGCTGCTGATCGAACGACTGGCCATGCCTGGAGCTTCTTGGGCCCGCTCGAGTGCCTCCCAAAACGTCATGCGTTCACGTTGAGCAAAGGCCTCAACCATGGCTTCCGCTCGATCGCCGATTCCCCGCTTGGGAACATTCAAGATTCTGCGCAGCGACACATCATCTGCAGGGTTTGCTAACGCACGCAAGTACGCAATCGCATCTTTGACTTCCTTGCGCTCGTAGAAGCGCACACCTCCTACAACCTTGTAGGGCATGCCCACACGAATGAACACATCTTCAACTGATCGTGATTGAGCATTGGTGCGATAGAACACGGCAACATCACTTGGTTTTACGCCGTGGTGATCAGTGAGCAAATCAATTTCACCCGCAATAAACGAGGCTTCGTCATGCTCATCATCAGCAACGTACGCAACGATGCGCTCACCATCGCCAGCATCAGTCCAAAGATTCTTCGCCCGACGACTCTGATTTCGTGAGATCACCGCATTCGCGGCAGTCAAAATAGTTTGTGTTGATCGATAGTTCTGCTCAAGCATGATCGTTTTCGCATTTGGGTAATCGCGTTCGAACTCTTCGATATTTCGAATGGTTGCACCGCGGAAGGCATAGATTGACTGATCAGCGTCGCCCACAACACACAGCTCACCGGCCTTCAAGCTTTCGGTGTCATGCCCCACGAGCTCTTTCACAAGTTGATACTGCGCATGGTTCGTGTCCTGATATTCGTCGACCATGATCTGACGGAACCTGCGGCGGTAGTGCTCTGCGACATCCGGAAAAAGTTGAAGCAACGCAACCGTGCTGCCGATCAGATCGTCAAAGTCAAAAGCACTCGCGCGACGAAGGCGCTCTTGATACATCCGATACGCGCTAGCAAGAGTTTCTTCCATCTGATTACTTGCCCGAGTTGCGTAGGTTTCTTCATCGATCAGTTCGTTTTTGAGGTTTGAAACCTGAGCCAAGAAACTACGAGGCGTGAACTTCTTGGGATCAAGGTCTAGGTCTCGGATGACCAAGGTCATCAGACGCAAAGCATCTTGTTGGTCGTAAATCGTGAAACTACTGGAGATTCCCAAGCGTTTTGATTCTGCTCGCAGGATTCGCACGCAGGCACTATGGAAAGTCGACACCCACATTGACTTAGCCGTTGGGCCAACGAGTTCGGCTACCCGCTCTTTCATTTCTCCTGCGGCTTTGTTCGTGAAAGTTATCGCCAGGATCTCGCCAGGCCGGGCATCCCCCGTGGCAAGTAGATGGGCAATGCGCCGGGTCAACACTCGCGTTTTACCTGAACCTGCACCCGCAACGATCAGAAGTGGGCCTCCGCGGTGCTCAACGGCCGCCCGTTGGGCCTCATTTAAGTCATTGAGGAGATCTGTTGCGGAAGTCACCAATGCATCGTACGCGTGCACCCCGACAGCACTTCAAGGCGCAAGGACCTGTCAGCTATTTGACGTAGCCCACGAGTGTGGCAATAAAGTGAGTTGCGACAGTTGAGCTCACTTGAATCTTGCCGTCTGCGCCAACAGGAGCCAGCACTAACGCCGCATACTTGGCATTAGCCATCACGGGAGCCGAACGAGTTCCAGGAGCTGTGCCATCTGAGGCAAAGACGGCGAGCGTTCCGTCGGCGGTGGCCTTGCGAGTCTGAACTCGCAGAAGAACAGCCTTCAATCTCTTCATGCCAGGGAGGTTGAATTTACGTGCCGCTTGGAAGATTAGGGGCTTTGCTGGGTCTACCGTGCCCTTCATCATCAGCTTGGGATCCATAGGAATGACTGTCGGCGGAGTATCGCTCGTTCCAAAACCAAGCAACTCAACTCGAATTTGAACAGCAGAGGATGGTGAAGCACTCACGGTCATATCGCTGCCATTGACCGGAACGATCATCACGGCCTTCTTCATTGCTGTTTTTGGAAATTTCACCTTCAATGACTCAGAGGCAGTCGACCGTCCGATCCTCAGAAACCCGCGCTTTTGCGCTTCCTTCGTCGTCACAAACACGACAGCACTACGAGCGGTCGCAGGTAATCCTGCCAATGAAATCGTTCGAGACTCCCCAGCCTGAATTGGTGCATCACTTGTCGTCTCAAAACCTACGACCGAACCCACTGCTTGGAAGTCAGTTGGTTCAGGCTCAAGTGGTGGCGGGCTAGCTGGCGTAATGGTTTGTGCAGGTGCCTTTTCTGGCGCCTTTGTAGCCGCAGGAGAAGCATTCGGAACAGGAGTAAATATCGGAACAGCACCCATTGGTGTTGAGCCAGACGTTGTTGTAGGAAGCGCTGCAACAGCGCCAGTTGCGTCAGCGCGGTAATAGCCCAGGACTTCAACAACAATGTCGGTTGCTCCTGTAGACGTTGCAATCGCAATCGTTCCATCAGTTGAAACTGGCACGGTTGTTTCAGCACTGGCATCAGAATTCATACCGACTTCAAATAACTGCTGACTCTTGTCTTGACCTGGTGACCACACGCGCACTGATGCTTTCGCATTCGAACCTTGAGCTGTTACACGCACACGCACCGAACCAACGTTGTTCGGTGGAATACCGCCGACACCAGTAATCTTGGGGAAGAGGCGATGTGAATCGCCAGTCCAGCGATCCTGTTGAAGGCGGCAGCGTTGGGCTAATCCAAGAGCTGCGCGCGTATCGAGAACACGAACGGGGCCCACAGAAATCAATTCACCGCGCGCTTCGGGGTACTTTGTGCTTGCACCTGAACTTGCACGCGGGCAATACGGCGCAGTGATGGGGTTTCCAGTCCACATGGAAGTCGTGCCCGCCGCACCATCCCAGGTAAACGAAATATGAATGTGGTTTCGGTGGCAGACTGTGTCAGAACCTGGATCTGGTTTTGAGAAACAACCTTTCAGCTCAGTCCAACCGCGTCCAACGTCGTAGCCACGCCAAATGCGATCGTTCCAGCCGATGTACATGACACCCATTCGCATTGCATTGCCATAAGGGACGCCTGCAGCATCTGGACCTAGTAGCCACTGTAAAAACGTTTCTGCGTTCGACCGCTCTTGCGCCTTGCGCACATCGGTCATCCAGTCAAGCGCCCGACCTTCTTTGTGTTCACTTTGATCACCGACATCGCATCCACGCGGAATCCAGACAGTCTGCGTCGCGCCGTACGTTGCCTTGATCAGATCAGCCGCACGTTGTGCGCCTGGTTTGATCGTTGGATCACAGGTGGCTTGACCTTCATAGGTCGGCGCAATATCGACGATCGGGCCAACAGGTGCCGGATTTGTGGGCAATGGTGCAGCAGGTAACCCCACTCCAGGAGCAGGTGGTCCGCCAACCACACCGGTCCAGTTCGAAGAGGTCCAACCAGAATCATTGGCTTGAGCAAAAGGCGCTATCGATACGAGTAACGTTGCCGCTAGAACCGCCGAGGTCAACGCGCGAACGCCATGAGGGCGTCGTCGAGTAGACAGGGCAAAATGCCCGTGGCGGGGAAGCACTCACCTATGGTGTCACGAAAGTGGCGCCTGTGACGAATGTGACGAGTGGGATTTAGACCCCAATCAGTGTGATCGGGGTCACATGAAGGGAAAGAGTGGGAAATGCTCGACGGAATCGAACGCGTACTCGTGGTGACAGCCCATCCAGACGATGTTGATTTCGGCGCTGCCGGAACCGTGGCAACCCTTACGGCCGCTGGGATTCAGGTGAGTTACTGCATCGCCACAAATGGCGATGCCGGCGGCTTTGACCCCTTGGTCCCCCGCTCAGAGATTCCCAACATCCGCCAAGCTGAGCAAACAGCCGCTGCTGCAATCGTGGGCGTCACCGACTTGCGATTTCTTGGCTACAAGGATGGTGAACTCACAGTTTCACATGATCTTCGTCGCGACATCAGCCGTGTGATTCGTCAGGTCAAACCCCAACTCATGATTATCCAATCCCCCGAGCGCAACTGGGCCCGAATCCCAGCATCACACCCAGATCACCTCGCCGCTGGAGAGGCCGCGATCTTTGCGATCTATCCAGATGCACGCAATCAGTTCGCTCACCCATCACTGTTTGATGACGAACACTTGGAGCCTTGGACGGTTCATCAGGTGTGGGTCATGGCGGGGCCAAACATTGATCACTACATCGACATCACCGATCAGTTCGATCGCAAGCTTGAAGCACTCAAGGCGCACGAAAGCCAAACAGCACACATTGATGATTTTGATGATTTCATTCGCGGTTGGGGCTCAGGCACAGCAAAGGCGGCCAACTTTGCAGAAGGCCGCCTGGCTGAAGGATTTATGAAGGTTCAGATTCCATAAGTATTACCAGAACACAGCAATAACGACGTTCAGCAACGTCAATGCGCCAATCGTTGCCCACAACCCAACCTGCGGAGCAGGCTTCTTGCGACCGATCCACGCAAGGGCTGTGATGATGAGGACCACGATCAACTTGATGCCAATCTTGGTCATATTCGGTGCCTCTTCGTCATCAAGAACATCTGACTCAAGAAGGCCCACGAGTACTACACCGGTGACTAACTGAGTAAGAGCACCGTGCAACATCGCCGGGTTGACACCCTTGTCTGGACTTTTCATCTGCACGATGAAGCCACCGAGCAAACTAGCCAAACCTACAAAGTGCAAGACAACAATCAGGTTATAAAGAAATTCCATGGCAACACCGTAACCCGTCGTACCCGTAAATCGACCGAACCCGCGCTATTCCCATTCAATAGTGCCTGGCGGCTTGCTCGTAATATCCAGCACCACTCGGTTCACTTCACGCACTTCATTGGTGATGCGCGTTGATATCCGTTCAAGTACTTCATATGGCAAACGCGACCAGTCAGCAGTCATCGCATCTTCACTGGAGACCGGGCGTAACACAATCGGATGCCCATACGTACGACCATCACCTTGCACACCAACTGAACGTACGTCAGCAAGGAGCACAACTGGGAACTGCCAAACATCACGATCTAGCCCGGCAGCAGTGAGTTCTTCACGCGCAATCGCATCAGCATCTCTCAGAATTTCAAGACGATCTTCATCAATCGACCCGACAATGCGAATCGCAAGCCCTGGCCCCGGGAATGGATGGCGCCAAACAATTTCAGGTGGCAAGCCAAGGTCAAGACCAACTTGACGAACTTCATCCTTGAACAAGGTGCGCAGTGGTTCAATCAATTTGAACTGAAGATCATCAGGCAAGCCACCTACGTTGTGATGACTCTTGATATTTGCAGTTCCCGTGCCGCCACCTGATTCAACAACATCTGGGTACAGCGTTCCTTGAACCAACCATTCAACCTTTTCACCAGATGCGCCAGCTTCAGCAATAACTTCACGCTCTGCTGCTTCAAAAACGCGAATGAATTCGCGTCCAATGATTTTGCGCTTCTGCTCTGGATCAATAACGCCTGCTAGATGAGTCAGGAATTGTTCTTTCGCATCCACCACAACGAGTTTGATACCTGTAGCCGCTACATAGTCTTCTTCAACTTGCTCGGCCTCGCCTTTGCGGAGCAAACCATGATCAACAAACACACATGTGAGTTGATCCCCAACTGCCTTATGCACCAACGCAGCAGCCACCGCTGAATCAACTCCGCCAGAAAGCCCGCAGATCACGCGGCCCGTACCGACCTTCTCGCGAATAATCGCTACCTGTTCGTCGATCACATTCGACATGGTCCAGGTTGGTTCAAGGCCAGCAACGTTGCGTAGGAAATTCACCAAAATGCTTTGGCCGTGCTCACTGTGAAGAACTTCTGGGTGGTACTGAACACCGGCCATTTTGCGATCGATGTTTTCAAATGCTGCTACAGGCGCGCCAGGAGTACTTGCCGAAATTGAAAAACCCTCAGGAGCAACACTGACGCCATCGCCATGTGACATCCACACTTGGTGGGTCGCAGGAATACCTTCAAAAAGTTTTCCAGGAGAGATCACAGTGAGAGGAGTGCGGCCGTATTCACGTCCACCGGTATTGGCAACGGTGCCACCTAGAGCTTGCGCCATAGCTTGGAATCCGTAACAAATACCGAATACCGGAACGCCTAGTTCAAGAATCGCTGGGTCGAGAGAAGGCGCACCATCGTCATAAACCGATGAAGGCCCTCCACTTAATACGATGGCGGCCGGGGCTTTGGCTTGTATTTCGGCAGCTGTGATGGTGTGTGGAACAATCTCAGAGTAAACCTTTCCTTCACGCACGCGACGGGCAATCAATTGCGCATACTGCGCGCCGAAGTCAACGACGAGAACTGTTGGCTGTGCACTCACCTTTGATGCCTAACGTTGAAGGAACAAACACACTTACGTACTAAAAGCACCCATGAAACCGAAGATGATCAAAATCAGACCATTGACGGTGACCCCAACAATTACCGTGATCTTGAGCCATCGACGGGCCAACTTGCTTGACTTATTTGCAGCATCAAGATCGCTTCGGTCAACCGCCGCAATCGTTTTGATCGCGAAGATCAAAGCCACAATTCCAAAGGGAAAGAAGCACAACGCAGTTGCAGCCACGGCCCACCAAAGATAGGTGCGTGGCGCTACTTCCGCGACTTCTTCAACTTCAGTCATTGCCGTGATTAACCAATAACCATTTCAACGCGCTGGAATTCTTTGAGATCGCTATAACCAGTTGTGGCCATTGCCTTGCGAAGCGCACCAGCAATATTCATTGTGCCGTCTGCTTGCACACTTGGACCATGCAGCACTTCAGCGAAGGTTCCTGACTGCTCCAAAGTATTGCGCTTACCGCGAGGAAGATGTGGATGCCAAGCTTCAGCTCCCCAATGTGTGCCATTGCCTGGTGCATCTGTTGCGCGAGCGAGCACTGAACCGAGCATTGCAGCATCAGCTCCGCAAGCAAATGCCTTAACAATGTCACCACTTCGACCAAGACCGCCATCAGCGATCACATGCACGTATCGGCCACCTGATTCATCAAGGTAATCGCGGCGAGCCGCAGCAACGTCAGCAATGGCACTGGCCATCGGAACGCGCACGCCGAGTACATCAGATGTTGTGGAGTCGGAGGTTCCACCGAAGCCAACGAGGACACCAGCTGCGCCAGTGCGCATCAAGTGCAATGCAGCCTGGTACGTGGCACAACCGCCAACAATTACAGGTGCATCAAGTTCATAAATGAACTGCTTTAAGTTCAATGGCTCATCGTCAGCAGTCACGTGCTCGGCGGAAACAGTGGTTCCGCGAATCACTACCAGATCTGCACCAGCCTTGGCGACAACAGGTGCTAACGCAGCAGTGGCCTGAGGGCTTACCGCGACGGCCACTGTGATACCTGCTGCCTTAAGTTCTGCTACACGCTTTGCAATGAGCTCTGGATCGACTGCCGCAGCTGCATAGATTTCTTGAAGACGCTTTGTCGCACTCACCGCTGGCAACGCTGCGATCTCCTTCAAGAGCTTCGTTGGATCCTCATACCGACCCCACAAGCCTTCAATATTCAGTGTTGCCAACATCCCAAGATCACTGAGCAATTGGGCTGATGTTGGCGAAACAATTGAATCCATCGGTGCAGCGATGAATGGCAACTTGAATTGGTAAGCGTCAATATTCCAACTTGTTGATACACCCTGTGGGTCACGAGTACGTCGACTTGGAGCAATCGCTACTTCGTCAAAGGTGTAGCCACGGCGGGCGCGTTTAGTCCCACCAATCTCAATGGTGTCCACTTAGTTTCCTTATCGACCGGTGTAGTTAGGGGCTTCGATGGTCATCTGCACATCATGTGGATGCGACTCACGAAGACCTGCGGATGTAATACGAACAAAGCGACCGCGCTCATGTAGCTCAGGAACATTTTGCGCCCCTGAGTAACCCATGGCAGCCCGCAAGCCACCAACAAGTTGATGCGCGACAGCGGTGAGAGGTCCGCGATATGGAACCAGGCCTTCAATGCCTTCTGGAACAAGCTTGTCGTCGCTCAGCACATCGTCTTGGAAGTAGCGGTCTTTACTGTAAGAACGAGCTTCACCACGTGACTGCATGGCTCCGAGTGAACCCATGCCACGGTACGACTTGAACTGCTTGCCACCAATGAACACCACATCACCAGGGGCTTCTTCAGTGCCTGCAAGTAGTGAGCCGAGCATCACAACATCGGCACCAGCAACGAGCGCTTTGGCAATGTCACCTGAATACTGCAAACCACCATCGCCAATTACTGGCACTCCAGCAGGTCCTGCAGCAAGCGACGCTTCGTAAATTGCTGACACCTGAGGAACTCCAACACCGGCAACAACGCGCGTGGTACAGATCGATCCTGGACCAACACCAACCTTGACACCATCTGCGCCAGCATCAATCAGAGCTTGTGCGCCTTCGCGAGTCGCAACGTTGCCACCGATGATGTCAATACTGGTTTGATCTTTAAGTAAACGCACCATGTCTGCAACTGCACGCGAGTGACCGTGTGCAGTGTCAACAACAAGGAAGTCAACGCCTGCTTCGAGCAGTGCCTTAGCCCGCCGCTCTGCATCTTCACCCACACCAACCGCTGCACCAACAACCAAACGACCGACAGAATCCTTCGTTGCATTTGGATACTTGTCCGTCTTCACAAAGTCTTTCACTGTGAACAAGCCGCGCAGTCGACCACTCGCATCAACGAGCGGCAGCTTTTCTACTTTATGCGATGCAAGAATTGCGAGTGCATCATCTGGATCAATGCCCACTGGAGCAGTAATTAACGGCATGCGAGTCATCACTTCATGCGCCTGACGCTGCATGTTGTCTTCGAAACGCATGTCGCGGTTCGTCACTATGCCCACGAGGATGCCATCAGCATCAACAACTGGCACACCTGAAATTCGGAACCGACCGCACAAGCGATCAACGTCTTCCAATGTGTCATTAGGAAGGCAAGTAACCGGGTGACTCACCATTCCCGCTTCAGATCGCTTGACCATGTCCACTTGCAGCGCCTGCTCTTCGATCGAGAGGTTGCGGTGCAGGACACCCACGCCACCCAAACGAGCCATCGCGATAGCCATGCGGGCCTCGGTAACCGTGTCCATGGCGCTGGAAATCAGCGGAACTTTCACGCTGATATTGCGCGAGACACGGGAGGTGGTGTCTACCTCGCTTGGGACTACATCGGACTGCGCGGGCAAGAGCAGCACGTCGTCATAGGTCAAACCCAAATATGCGAACTTGTCAGCCACTCCGCCAGTCATGGGCTAAGGCTACCGGCCTCGTGGAGTACTCAAACCAGCCCTAGAAATACTGAAGGCGGCTCCCTTACGGAGGCCGCCTTCAGATTGAGGTTTTTCTCTAGTGTGCGTGCCCACCTGGGCCATGGCTATGGCCATGCCCACCGTGGCCAGCATCTTCTTGCTCTTCACGCTTTTCGACCACAAGGGCTTCGGTTGTGAGGAGCATGGCTGCGATTGAAGCCGCGTTGACCAGCGCTGAGCGGGTCACCTTGACTGGGTCGATCACACCATCAGCGATGAGGTCGCCATAGGTGTCAGTGGCTGCGTTGTAGCCCTGGCCCACAGGAAGTTCCTGAACCTTGGAAACCACAACGTAGCCCTGCTCGCCTGCGTTTTCTGCGATCCAGCGAAGTGGTTCCAGACCTGCGCGAGCAACGATGCCCACGCCAGTTGCTTCGTCGCCTTCAAGTCCAAGGTTGCCCTTGAGCACGGTGACTGCCTGTACGAGCGCAGCGCCACCGCCGGAAACAATGCCTTCATCGATCGCAGCGCGAGTTGCTGAGACTGCGTCTTCGATGCGGTGCTTCTTTTCCTTGAGTTCAACTTCGGTGTGCGCACCCACCTTGATCACAACGACGCCGCCGCTGAGCTTGGCAAGACGCTCTTGGAGCTTCTCACGATCCCAATCTGAATCAACAGTGTCAATCTCGCGACGCAGCTGACCGATGCGGTCTGCTACCGCACTTGATTCGCCGCCGCCATCAACGATGGTGGTTGCATCCTTGGTGATCACAATGCGACGAGCTGAGCCCAACACTTCAAGGCCTGCTTGGTCAAGCTTCAGACCAACTTCTGGAGCAACAACCTGCGCGCCAGTGAGGGTTGCGATGTCTTCGAGAATTGCCTTACGACGATCACCGAAGGCAGGAGCCTTGACTGCAGCAGAGGCGAAGGTGCCACGAATGCGGTTTACGACGAGGGTTGAAAGTGCTTCGCCTTCAACATCTTCAGCGATGATCAACAGTGGCTTGCCCGTCTGCATGACCTTCTCAAGTAATGGCAACAACTCTTGAACACTAGAAACCTTGCCCTGAACGATCAGGATGCGTGCGTCTTCAAGCACTGCTTCCATGCGCTCTGCGTCGGTAACCATGTACTGAGAGATGTAGCCCTTGTCGAACTGCATGCCTTCGGTGAATTCAAGTTCAACCTGAGTGGTGCTTGATTCTTCAACTGAGATGACACCGTCTTTGCCGACCTTGTCGAATGCATCAGCAATGAGGTTGCCGATTTCGCGGTCTTGGCTAGAAACAGTTGCAACGTTGGCGATTTCTTCCTTGCCGTTGACTGGGCGTGATGCTTCATGCAGTGCATCGGAGACAGCTTTCACTGCCTTGTCGATGCCGCGCTTGAGGTCCATTGGTGAAGCGCCAGCAGCAACCTGCTTCAAACCTTCGCGCACCATTGCTTGGGCAAGCACGGTCGCGGTGGTGGTGCCATCTCCAGCGATGTCATTGGTCTTGGTCGCAACTTCCTTGGCCAATTGAGCGCCGAGGTTTTCATATGGATCATCGAGCTCGATTTCGCGAGCAATCGTGACGCCGTCATTCGTGATCGTGGGAGCGCCCCACTTCTTATCGATGACGACGTTGCGGCCTTTGGGGCCAAGCGTGACGCGAACGGCGTCAGCTAGGGCATTTACGCCGCGCTCGAGGCTGCGACGAGCATCCTCATCAAATTCCAGGATCTTTGCCATGCGTGTTCACTCCCAAATGGATTGCATTGGATTGCTATGAACGAAGCGCCCCGCCCCGGTAGGCCGGATCGGGGCGCTTCGCGAAGAGAATTACTTTTCGACGATTGCGAGGATGTCGCGGGCTGAGAGCAACAAGTACTCCTGGCCGTTGTACTTCACTTCGGTGCCGCCGTACTTGCTGTAGATAACGACATCGCCGACCTTTACATCAAGGGGGATGCGCTTAGCACCAGCGTCGTCGAAACGACCTGGGCCAACTGCGATGACTGTGCCCTCTTGAGGCTTTTCCTTCGCAGTATCTGGAATCACGAGGCCGGAAGCGGTGGTCTGCTCGGCTTCTAGGGTCTGAACGAGGATGCGATCCTCAAGTGGCTTAATTGTGACCGACACGGTTACGTCCTCCGGATAGTCGGTGAGGCCCTTTTTAGGGGGCGAAACGGTTAGGTCTTTTAGCACTCCCCGGTGGGAAGTGCCAGATCAGAATCTACGCGGGCGGTTAGCACTCAGTCAAGTCGAGTGCCAGCAGGCCCTGTTCGCTCTCAGAGAGGAGTAGGCCCGAGTAGGGCCTGCCCTTCACGATCTCCGCTGGCCAAGTGAAACCATGCCAGGGTGTGGATCACAACAAATCAGGGGCAGCAGGTGCGGGTAGCGGCCCTGGCTGCGCTGAAGGACACGCAAGGCGATGCCCTGGCAGCCAACTCCAGATTGCGACGGCAGTTCCCAGAGATTCAGGCTGCCGATATATCCGCCGCACTTGACCAGGCCACTTTGTCGAGTGTGGCGCTCGACCGATACGACATTGATGCAACTGAGCTTCTCCTCACCCGTGACGGACTTGAACAAGGCACACGGCCCGAAGTCGCAAAGCTTCGAGCCCAACACATCGCTCACAGTGGCGCCGAGATCGTGATTGACATGTCTGCAGGCCTTGGCTTTGACGTGCGGGCAATGCTCGATGCTGGTTTACGCGTTATCGCAATTGAACGTGATCCCACAACGGCCGCTTACCTGCGCATCAACGCGCCACGTGCACAAGTGATCGACGGTGATTCAGTGCAAATTATTGAGGATCTACTCCCTCAGCTCGGACCTCACGATGTGATCTTTTTCGATCCCGCCCGACGAACCGGACGTCGTACCCTGGATGGATCACGGGCACACCCAGAGCGCGACCCAGAACGTTGGTCGCCTTCATGGTCGTTTGTGACATCACTTGCCAAGCGCGATGTCCGGGTGTGTGCAAAAGTGACACCAGGATTTTCACCTGCACTACTCCCTGACAGCTGGTCAGGCATCTGGACGTCGATGAACCGCGATGGTGTTGAAGCGATGGTGTGCTCTTGGAAAGACGGAGCGGTACGTACCGCGCGCATGATTGATGAAACCGCCGCAGATTTCGTTGGTTCTGGAATCGACTATCCGGGTTCGATACCAGTGAGCAGATACCTGCATGAGCCGGACGTAAGCCTTGTTAACGCTCAGTTACTCAATGATTTTTGTATTAAGAATCATGGACTTCATCGAATCGATGAAGATTCAACATGGCTCACTTCGCAAGAGCCCCTATCTCACCCAATGATTCGCAGCTACCGCGTAGACGCAATTCTTCCGAACGACACTAAAGCCCTTCGCAAGGCCCTCATCGCGCGCGAGATTGGTGACATCACCATTAAATCAAAGGGTATGAGTATCAATACAGATGCAATGCGCAGGGAACTCAAGCTTCCAGCCGGTAAACCAGGAACGATCATCATTGCCATTGCCAACAAGGCACGTGTGACGCTACTCGTGCATCACAACGGTTGACACCGGTAACACCGAAAGCGTTGGGAAACTCAAGGGCGAAGGTTGAACTCCTTGCCGCATAAGTTTCGAACCAAGCGCAGCAACCATGGCACCGTTGTCGGTGCAAAGTTGTGGGCTGGGAACCCGCAACACGATGCCGGCTGCATCGCAACGTTCTTGAGCCAATACCCGCAGGCGACTATTGGCAGCCACACCACCCCCAATCACTAAGTGCTCGACTCCATATTCCTGGCAGGCTGCAATGGCCTTCTTGGTTAACACGTCGACCACTGCCTCTTGAAAAGAAGCAGCAACATCGGGAACGGATATCTCATTACCCAACTTTTGTTGTTGAGCAATCCACCGAGCCACCGCTGTTTTTAGACCGCTAAATGAAAAGTCGTACTGGTGCTCGATTAGATCCTTACTTGCAGTGAGCCCACGGGGGAAAGCGATCGCATTGGGGTCACCATCCTTGGCCGACCGATCGATCCACGGACCGCCAGGAAAAGGTAGGCCAAGAATCCTGGCAATCTTGTCGAAGGCTTCACCCGCGGCATCATCAATTGTGGCGCCAAGTGATGTGACATCTTCAGCATCATCACGGACAAGCAATAACGATGAATGTCCACCTGAGACAAGCATGCCAATCGCGGTTTCCGGAAGTGGGCCGTGCTCTAACTCATCCACAACAACGTGCCCGGCTAAGTGATTGACCGCGTATAACGGAATATCTAGTGAACTCGCCAAAGCTTTCGCAGTCGCCGTGCCAATCAGTAGCGCACCAGCTAATCCAGGGCCACCAGTAACTGCGATTGCATCCAGATCTCTGAGACCCACTCCTGCATTACTACAGGCAAGCTCAATCGTGGGAATCATTGCTTCGACATGCGCGCGCGATGCAACTTCGGGAACAACACCACCAAACCTTGCGTGCTCTTCTACGCTTGAGGCCACCGCATCGGCAAGCAACATCGAACCCCGAACAATGCCGACACCAGTTTCATCGCAACTGGTTTCAATACCCAAAACCAAAGGTTCATTCATGATGCCACGACCATCTTGAGTGGTTTCTGGCGCATTACTACTGCATCAACACCGTGGGCGTAATAGTCAGCTCGAACATTCAATGCTTCAAATTCAAAACGAGCGTAGAGCGCAAGTGCTGCAGCGTTATCCGATCGCACTTCAAGCATGACTTGTTCACACCCTTGCGCAAGCGCTTCTTCAATAAGTGAATTCAAGAGTTGAGCTCCAAGCCCACGACCTTGCGCCTCTGGGCTCACTGCGATGGTTTGAACATCGGATTGTGGTGCCAGAGCAAACAGACCGTAATACCCCAGAACTGAACCGCCTTCGATCGCAACCACATACCTGCGGGTTGGCTGCGCCAACTCCGACCAGAACTGTTCTTTACTCCACGCATCAACCGGAAAAAGTTGCTGCTCGAGTTCGTGGACTTGATCAATATGCCACCACCGCATGGGTTCAAGTTTCATTTGGTTGGCTCCACCGCATCAGGTCGCCTGACATACAACGGATACGGAGCCAAAAGTCGCTGACCCGATAACGCCAACGCAGTCGCGCCATCGTCATGCCCATGGGTTGACAATTCGGCTCGGGAATCATTGATCACATAGCCAGACTGCAGATGGTGAAGAGCAAAACGGGCGACATCTCGCGCATCCGGATACGCGACAGTGTCAGCAATCTGCGCTTGTAACTGCTCCATGTACGCCATCGCTATGTCACCAAACCAGGGCAGCATTCGCACTTGCGCGGCAATCTCACTTGGTCGCTGCACATGCGGACCAGACGCTCGCTGGCCATCAGCGTCATATTGCGCCCAGTAGACCTCCTTGCGTCGCGCGTCAATCGCACAAACAAAAGGCTGATCTACCGCATCTGACACCGCAAGCGCCATCGCATCCAATGAACACACGCCAATGACGGGCACATCCCAGACCAGCCCATAGGCCTTAGCCGAACTCACTCCAACGCGAAGGCCTGTGTACGCGCCGGGTCCAACGCCCACGGCAACTCCCGTGACACGTGGGGAGCCCGCAGTCGCCAGGGCCTTCTGCACCAGCACTGCAAGAACTTCAGCGTGATTGCGTGGATCCACATGCACTTCATGTGCCAACAGCACATCGCCATCAAGAACTGCCACCGAACTTGCCGGCGAGGAAGTGTCCATGGCAAGCATCACCATGGTGAACTCAAATCACGTAACACTGATTCATTCCAGCGAGTGCCTACACCTGTGAATTCAACCGTTCGAGTGTCATCGTCTTCATCAGATCGCATAATTGCAATGATCAGTCGATCATCTGCAAGCTGTTCGACTTTACCCTCGCCCCATTCAACAACTGTGATACTGGAACTTACGTCAGTATCAAGATCCAGCTCATCAAGTTCGATTGTTGAACCTAACCGGTACGCATCAACGTGCACTAAAGGATGTATACCGTCCACATGCGCACGAGCAATAACAAACGTCGGGCTTGTCACTGGCTCACTAATCCCTAGGCCTTTGCCTATTCCTTGGGTGAAGGTTGTTTTGCCTGCCCCAAGTTCACCAACGAGAACAACAAGATCCCCAGGGTGCAGGACACGCGCGACGTGCATGCCAAGTTCATGCATGCGGTCCCTTGATTCAACTACGACCACAGCGATGCAGCCTTTCTGGACTTCTTACCGAGCCCAGTTTCGACACGTTCGAATTGTTCGAGAAGTAATTGGTTGACTTCGTCATGATGCTCGATGCCAACCATGTGGCCACTGTCGTGAATGACAGCCAGTTTCGAACCTAGAATTCCCGCAGCCAGGCGCTCGCTCAACACCACAGGTGTCAGGCGATCAGAATCACCAACAATCACGACAACATCGCAATGCGCCAATGTTGGCAGCACATCATATTTATCGTGCTCCTGTAAGGCCGGCAAGAACTCTGCCAGTACATCAATAGGAGTTGAATCGATCATTTCAGCAACAAAGGCACTTGCCTCCTTCGAGGGGTGCGCACCAAATGAATATGAGCGGAAGATCATTTCTGATAAATCGCTACTAGCCCTGCGCCCTACTTCTACGATGCCTTTTGTTTTTGCAAGCACAGATGCCATTGCCGGGGCTGCTCGATGCACGATTGCCCGCATCACTACCGGCATACCAAACGTCACTTCTCTCAGACCACCAGCAGTCGTGGAAATAAATGAAATTGCCTTAACTCGATCACGGAATAATTCTGGACGCTGCTCAGCCAAGGCCATGATGGTCATGCCACCCATGGAATGACCGAGAAGCATCAACGGCCCACTAGGTGCAAAGACATCAATAAGTTCACTCAGGTCATGACCGAGTTGGTCAACTGTTTCGAACTTCTCATTGGACTGAGCCGATTTCCCATGGCTGCGCTGGTCATAGGAAATCACGCGAGCGCGATCCTCGAGCACGGCCCGCTGGAAAAGGAGCGAAGCTGAACTCAAGGCATACCCATGGCACAAAATCACAGTGATGGGCGTTCCCGATCCGACATATTCATCAATCTCAACATGAAGTGCGGTTCCATCGGATGTCTCAAATTCATGTACCTGTGGCGTAAATGTTGGGAGTTTCCAATCACCATCTGATTGCATTGTGCGGGCTATGACTCGGCGCTGCACGGCAAGGCCAATTGCTGCACCTGCCGCTACGGTTCCCACCGCAATCAAACTTCCACCGGCGATTTTTAAAGCGCCGGGAACGCTTGGACTCATGATTGACCTTGATACTCGCGTGGGATTCTTGATCCGATGCGAGTGACAATTTCATATCCGATGGTGTTGCTGGCACTTCCCCAAGAATCTGCCGAAGGTGTTCCGTCACTTGAGTCTCCAAAAATGACGACGTCGTCACCCGCAGCTACTTCACCTACTGCGTCAGGCAGTGAAATGACGAACTGATCCATCGCCACGCGTCCGAGCACCTCACATTGCACGCCATTGACCATGACATGCGCATCCTGAGCTGCCCGAGGAATTCCATCGGCGTATCCGATAGGTACAAGACCAATGCGAGTCGGTTCGCTGGCTGTCCAGGTTCCTCCATAAGACACAGACTGACCCGCGCGAATGGTTTTCACGTGCGCCAACTTCGCGTGCAATGACATTACCGCTCTGAGATCGAAGCGTTGGGCACTGTGTGGATCCAAGGGAGATACGCCATACATCGCAATGCCAATACGCACCATGTCGAATTGAGTGTCTGGATAGGCAAGCGCTCCGCCACTATTTGCTAAGTGCAGCAACTGTGGCTCAATTCCTGCAGCTTTCGCTCTCGCAACACCGTCAAGGAATCGCGCCCGCTGTCGTGCAATTGAAGAGTCATTTTCCAGGCTTGCATTAGCTAAGTGCGACCAGATGCCAACGACTTCGATGCGACCACGAGACTGCAGAGCCTTGGCCGCAGCAAACAACTCATCCCACTCTTCTTCGTCTGCACCGTTGCGCGATAGGCCGGTATCTAACTTCACATGGATACGGGCAACAGTGCCCGCTTGCGCAGCGGCCTGCGTCACCTCGATGAGTGACCACATTGATGAAACAGAAATCTGCACATTGCGCTTAAGACATTCCAGAAGATCCGGATCACCTGGGGTCCATAGCCAAGCAAGTAGTGGACCGTCATCACCGGCCTCACGTAGCTCCACAGCTTCATTCAGAAGTGCAACACCAAGGTAATCAGCGTGCGCTGCGCGAGCCGCCTTCGCAATTTGCACGAGTCCGTGTCCGTAGGCATCGGCTTTCACTACTGCCAAAACCTGGGAATTTGGGGCCGCAGCTCGAATAATTGCCAGGTTATGACCCACTGCATTGAGGTCGATGACTGCACGCGCCCTGGTCATGAGCCCATTCTTCCCGGTCGGCGAACGGCGGCTACTGCTGCGGGTAGTGCTTGCACAATTTGGTGAGCCGTGACGGGCAGACCTCCCTGTGACGCGATTCGCCCAGCTTCACTGTGTAGCCATACTGCTGCAGCAGCCACTTCTGTCGCTGTGGTGTCATCAATGTCAACACCGGATCGCGCTACTGCCCCGGCAAGGAGTGCCCCCATGAGGCCACTCAACACATCTCCACTACCGGCTGTCGCTAGTGCAGGCGTGCCCAAAACATCGATGAACAGGATTCCTTCAGGGCTCACGACGATTGTGCCCGAGCCCTTCAACACCACAATCACGTTCAGCGCTCGTGCACACTCAAAAGCCGCCCCGAGCCGATTCGAAGCAAGATCTGCATCACTGAGCCGAGCAAACTCACCCTCATGTGGCGTGATAATCGTTGGGAATTCTCGTGCAATCACTGCTGCGCGTAATGACTCATCAGCCGCAATCACAGTTAATGCTCCGGCATCAAGCACGACAGGTACCGAACATCGCAACACCGCATGAACGGCTTCAGCATCATGTGCCGTGCCGCTGAAACCAGGACCTGCCACCCACGCGCGAACACGAGAGTTTGATGCTGGATCAGCAAAGGTTGTCACGATTGGTGGATGTGCCATCACAACGTCCCGGGCAAGCCCATCACCTCGATCGAAATATTCGACCATCCCGATATCCGCACACAATGCTGCGGCAGTTGTGAGAAACGCCGCTCCTGGGTACCGCTCACTTCCTGCAAGCAACCCAACAACACCACGACGATATTTGTAGTCACTTGCATCTGCCTCAGGGATCCACAGTGCAACGTCATTGGCATCCAGACAACCACCACACACATCCAGTGCATCAGTGATGCCGATATCAACGAGCCGAACTCCCCCGCAGAACTCTTTGCCGGGGTTCACAAGTAGTCCGGGTTTCACTCCACCAAAGGTGACTGTTTGATCTGCATCAACGACTTCATTTGCAATCGCTCCCGTATCCGCATCGACTCCGGTAGGCACATCAACGGAAACGATGAGTCCACGTACGCTTCTTGTCGCCGCCACGATTTCATCCATCGGTGCGCGTAGATCACCCACAGCGCCGATGCCGAGCAATCCGTCGATTATCAAATCCGCGGCTTGGAGATCGGCAAGGGCTTCCGCGCTCCAAGGCATGAGCAGTCCACCGGCCGAGGTGAAGGCTTCAGCTCCTCCTGGGTGAAATC
>CAEZVB010000013.1_pt1 | contig 22112 bp, 20 predicted proteins | sample 7264631 | NCBI WGS metagenome assembly CAEZVB01 (sample SAMEA6813846, study PRJEB35770) | uncultured Actinomycetes bacterium | biome: Freshwater; feature: Freshwater reservoir; material: water | place: Czech Republic | collected 2017-05-23 | depth 0.5m m | reverse complement strand
GCTGCAGCCTTTTCTTCTTCAGTGAGCTTGCCGAAGAGCACCAATGACACGATTGGCCAACCAATAACAAGTGGCGCTGCGTAATACGCGGTGGTCATGTCGTTGAGTGCACCAACGAGGTAATAGGCGCCAATACCAAACACGATCGCAGCGATGTACCCAGCGATCGGGTGAGTCTTCACGTCGTGTTCGGTGCTCATGGTTCCTCCTGGTTACGGTGGTCAAACTCTAGTGGTGGTCTCTACGAATCCTTGAGGAAGGTCTCGAGTAAGTCTTCTGCAGCAACGGCAGCTGGGAGTTCCCCATGTTTCACTGCTGCAGTGGTTGTCGTGAGTTTGGCTTGTACCTCAGGTGACTCTTTAAACTGGTCAAGGAGTCGGTCAGAAATCATCGACCACATCCAGCGAATCTGCTGCTCATGGCGACGCTCTTCACGTTCACCGCTGATCATTTTGATTTCACGATGTTTGAGGATGTCCGCCCAAAGCTCATCCAGGCCAGTGTTTTCCGCTGCCGAACAGGTCAGCACTGGCGGAGTCCAGTTTTTGGACTCTGGTGTCATTAAACGAATAGCACGGCGGTAATCGGAAGCAGCCAACTTTGCTTTCTTAACATTGTCACCGTCGGCCTTATTGACCGCAATGAGATCGGCTAGTTCAAGCACACCTTTTTTAATGCCTTGTAATTCATCACCAGCACCAGCGAGCATCAACACCACAAAGATATCGACCATGTCGTGCACGGTGGTTTCACTTTGTCCAACACCCACTGTTTCAACAATGATGACGTCGAAGCCCGCTGCTTCGCACAACAACATCGTTTCTCGAGTGCTGCGCGTAACGCCCCCCAAGGAAGCCCCTGCAGGTGAAGGCCGAATGAAAGCATTTTCATCAACGGCTAGGCGCTGCATGCGTGTTTTATCGCCCAGAATTGCGCCACCCGTGCGCGAGGAACTTGGGTCAATGGCTAGCACTGCAACCTTGTGACCTTCGGCAGTGAGATTTGTGCCGAATTGATCAATGAAGGTGGATTTACCCACACCAGGCACGCCAGTTAAACCAATGCGATCAGCGTTACCTGTGTATGGCATCAGCGCAGTCAACAACTGCGCAGCAAGAACTCGATGTTCAGGCTTGCTGCTTTCAACCAGCGTGATGGCACGCGCCAACCACATCCGATCCCCACTATGAACCAGCTGCGCTAGTTCATCAGTTGGAGGCAGTGGTTGTTTCATGCACGCGAATCCAGCAATGTCTGCAACAACTTTTGCGCTGCAGCGGATACCACTGTGCCTGGAGGGAAGATGGCTGCTGCACCTGCGGCGTAGAGCTCATCGAAATCCTGAGGCGGAATCACGCCACCGACCACCACCATGATGTCGGGGCGACCAAGATCACTCAGGGCTGCTTTGAGTTGCGGCACCAAGGTGAGGTGGCCGGCAGCAAGCGAGGATGCGCCGACAATGTCAACGTCAGCCTCCACTGCCTGGCGGGCCACTTCTTCTGGAGTCTGGAACATGGGGCCGATATCTACAACGAAACCGAGATCAGCAAAACTTGATGCGATGACCTTCTGGCCACGATCGTGTCCGTCTTGACCCATCTTGGCAACGAGCAAACGGGGGCGACGACCTTCAGCCACCTCAAACTTGGCCACCAGAGCGCGAACACTCTTGACGGTTTCGTCGTTCTCACCCATTTCTTGACGGTACACACCTGAGATCGTACGGATCTCAGCCTTGTGACGGCCCCAAGCGTTCTCCATGGCGAGGCTAATTTCTCCCACGGTGGCACGCGCACGAGCAGCGTTGACTGCCAATTCGAGCAGGTTGCCAGTGCCATTGCGGGCTGCGTCTTCAATGGCTGCAAGGGCTGCATCAACATCAGCTTGCGTGCGCTCAGCGCGAAGTTTGGCCAGCTTGGCCAATTGGTCTTCACGCACTGCCTTGTTGTCGATCTTGAGGACGTCAATGTCTTCAACATGTTCTGGCTGGAAAAGGTTCACACCAATCACTGCCTGACGGCCGGTATCGATTCGAGCCTGGGTGCGAGCAGCAGCTTCTTCGATCCGAAGCTTTGGAATTCCCGCTTCAATTGCCTTGGTCATGCCACCGAGTTCTTCAATTTCTTGAATGTGCTCCCAAGCCTTTTCCGCAAGTTCACGGGTGAGCTTCTCCACGTAGTAACTGCCACCCCAAGGGTCAACAACTCGAGTCGTGCCTGACTCTTGCTGCAAGAACAACTGAGTGTTGCGTGCGATGCGAGCCGAGAAGTCAGTTGGCAATGCCAATGCTTCATCCAGAGCGTTGGTGTGAAGAGACTGTGTGTGACCTTGGGTCGATGCCATTGCTTCAACACAAGTACGCATGACGTTGTTGTAGACGTCTTGTGCAGTCAATGACCAACCTGAGGTCTGTGAGTGCGTGCGCAGGGCAAGTGCCTTTGGATTCTGTGCTTCGAATTGCTTAACGAGCTTGGCCCAGATCAATCGAGCCGCACGCATCTTTGCAATTTCCATGTAGAAGTTCATGCCAATCGCCCAGAAGAACGACAGTCGCGATGCGAATTTATCTACTGGCAAACCTGCAGCAATACCAGCACGAATGTACTCAACGCCATCAGCAAGTGTGTACGCCAATTCAAGGTCAGCAGTAGCACCAGCTTCTTGCATGTGGTAACCGGAGATGGAGATCGAGTTGAACTTCGGCATCTTCTCTGACGTGTACGCGAAGATGTCAGAAATGATGCGCATTGAAGGCGTTGGTGGGTAGATGTAAGTGTTACGCACCATGAACTCTTTAAGAATATCGTTCTGAATAGTTCCCTGAAGTTGATCAGGGGTAACGCCTTGCTCCTCCGCAGCAACGATGTACAACGCCAAGATTGGCAATACTGCACCGTTCATAGTCATCGACACACTCATCTCGCCCAACGGAATACCGTCGAACAACTGACGCATGTCCAAGATCGAGTCAATCGCTACACCAGCCATGCCAACGTCGCCACTCACGCGTGGATGGTCAGAGTCATAACCACGGTGCGTTGCCAAGTCGAAGGCAACCGACAAACCCTTTTGGCCTTGGGAAAGGTTACGACGGTAGAACGCATTTGATTCAGTTGCTGTCGAGAAACCTGCGTACTGACGCAGGGTCCATGGCTGGTTGACATACATGGTTGGGTACGGTCCGCGCAAGAACGGAGCAAGACCAGGCAATGTGCGCAGGTGGTCAAGGCCTTCAAGGTCTGCAGCTGAATACAACGGTTGTACGTCAATGCCTTCCGGTGTTTCCCACACCAACTTGTCAGGCTCTGAACCTGTCAGTTTGGTAACCGCATCAACCCAAGCTGCGCGATCGTTGTGAGCAACCCGCGGGCCAAGCTCAATACCAGTGAAATCAGGAACGGTCGTCATTTCAGACTCCCAACGTGGTGTGTAGGCGTTGCAGGGTGGAAAGAACATCGACTCCCATATATGCGAAGTCATCAATGCCAGCAGCTTCATAATCAGCCTTGGCATCTCCAGGGCGACCCGCGAGGTACACGAACTTCGCACCCGCAGCTTTCAATGCTGTTGCATACGCGATTGCTTGTTCGCCATATGCAGCATCGGTTCCGCAAATCACAGCAGCCTGAGCCCCAGAAGCCTTGAATGCGGCAGCGGCAGCTTCGGCATTTTCGTAACCACCATCACCAACGGAATCAACACCACCGGTACCGAATACGTTGCTGGAGAAGGTTGCTCGAGCAACATACGAAGGGCCAGTACCAATATTTGCTAAAAAGATTGTTGGCGTGACCTTGGCGGCCTCAGCAGCTGCACGAAGTGCTTCATATGGTTCAGCAAGTCGACGCGCCTTCAAAGGATTCGCTGTTGTTGCCGTACCTGGCAAGCGAATGCCTTCGCGGGTATCTGCCGCAGGTGCCGTTGATACTTCTGGACGACGCTCGCCGATCAATGGGAATTCGCTCACACCGGTAATTGGTTGCTTGCGGGTAGCAATCAACTTGTCGCGCTTTGCGGCAACTTCAGCGACCTGCAGCTGGTACGAGCCTTTGGCCAGCACTGCCACTAAGCCACCTTCAGCTTCAATAGTTTGGAAGCCCTTCCAGCCCACTGCTGCAAACGCATCTGTCAGCGTTTCGACGTAGTAACTACCGCCGGCAGGGTCCATCACGCGACCAATGCCAGATTCGTCTTGCAGAAGTAGCTGAGTGTTACGTGCCAGACGACGACCAAGGTCACTTGGCAATCCGGTTCCGCTGTCAAAGGCAGCAACGGTCAACGTGTCGGCTCCACCGACAACCGCACCAAGGGTTGCTGCAGTTCCGCGAAGCAGGTTCACCCATGGATCAACCACGGTGAGCCAACGACCACCGGCGTGGGCTGCAACCTGAACAAGGCCTGGGTACTGCGCATCAACGGTGAGGCCGCTTGCTTGCAACACCGTTGACCAGCAATGGCGAAGGGCACGTACTTTGGCGATGGTGGCGAAGACGTCGACATCTGCTGCAACCTCAAGCACGATGTGACTGGCCGCGGTAGCAATGTCCACGCCTGCTTGTGTCATCGCACGCAGGTAGGTCGTAGCGCTGGCTAGAGCAAACGCGAGCTCTTGGCCTTCGCTAGCGCCTGCTTCAGCGGCGACTACTGATGAAGCGCGGAACACTCGAAGACGTGGAGTAGTCGAAGTCTGCACAAGTGAGACCCCCTCAACGATGGCCTCATTAAGCCCTTGAGGGACTTCTCCGTGTGTTGCCAACGCGGCAATCGGATCGATGCCAAGGCAACCAGCAGCCTGAACCCCCTTAACTCCCCGATCAGCGAGAATCAAATTGAGCCACTCTGCCGCAAGGATTGAATATGCACCTGCGCGGATGGAAACTGGCGCAATATCAAGAAGAACCTCGTTGAGCACTCGGTCAAGGTCAGCCTGAGTGCGAACACTGATGCCACCGCCTTCACCGTCAAGATCAAGGATGAGTTCCAAGCTGGTAGCTCCGTTGCGAAGCTCAGTCAGCGCATGAGCGTTGGCCACAGCTACATCTGGGTGTGTTACGCAGGCGCGGATATCCCAAGCCCCATCAACGCGCGGAGCGATCTGGCCGCCACGACTTAATGGCGCAAAGCCAGGGAAACCAGATTCATCGTGTTCCACCGCGATGTCATCAGCCGTGTAGAGCGGCTCAATGCGGATGCCATCAAGAGTGGTGGAAACCAAAATCTTGTCGAAATCACCACCCTTAATTGCCTTGTCGACCTCAACAAGCCAGGCCTCGCGGGTGGGTTCTTCAAATTCGCCGGCCAGTACGAGGCCATTAGAGGACGCAGTCACAATTCCAACCCTACTCATGACTCAGGTGGCCCCTAGGGGCCACCTGAGCTGTAAACGTAATCATTAACCCAACGTTACTCGTCGTGGTCACGAACCCGGATCTTGCTGCCAAGCCAGCGAAGTGGATCGTATTTCTCGTCAGCTACACGCTCTTTCATCGGGATCAACGCGTTGTCGGTGATCTTGATGTGCTCTGGGCAGACCTCAGAGCAGCACTTGGTGATGTTGCAGTAACCAAGGCCGAGCTCCTCTTGAGTAAGTTTCTTTCGATCCAAGGTGTCAAGCGGATGCATATCGAGTTCTGCCGCACGCATCAAAACGCGTGGGCCCGCAAAGACCGGCTTGTTCTCGTCATGGTCACGAACCACATGGCAGGTGTTTGTGCACAGGAAGCACTCAATGCACTTACGGAACTCTTGACTGCGCTCAACGTCGACCTGTTCCATGCGGTACTCACCTGGCTTGAGATTTTCAGGTGGCGAGAATGAAGGAACCTCGCGAGCCTTCTCGTAGTTGAACGAAACATCGGTGACGAGGTCGCGAATAACTGGGAACGCGCGAATTGGCGTGACTGTGATGGTCTCTTCCTCTTCGAAAGTATTCATCCGAGTCATACACATGAGGCGTGGACGACCGTTGACTTCCGCGCTACATGAACCGCACTTTCCTGCCTTGCAGTTCCAGCGGATGGCAAGATCACTTGCCTGTTCTGCTTGAACACGGTGAAGCACATCAAGAACCACTTCACCCTCATTGACGTCAACGGTGTAGTCAACTAGCTGACCTTCACCTGCATCTCCTCGCCAGATGCGAAAGTTTGCTGAGTAACCCATATCAGGATGTCCTTTGCATTAGGGAGTTGAGTTCTTCTTCGGTCATGTATTTCGAAAGTTCGCCTTCGTCGAAGAGTGCGGCTAACTCCGGGGTCATCATTGGCAATGGCTGCTTAAAGATCTCGACGTTTTGACCTTCAGCGCGCAAGATCAAATTGAACTTACGCCATTCGGCGTCCATGCCTGGGAAGTCGTCACGAGTGTGTCCACCACGTGATTCTTCGCGCGTAAGCGCAGAAAGTGCCACACACTGGGAAACCAGTAACTGCTTTGGCAGATCCAGTGCCAGGTGCCAACCTGGGTTGTAACCGCGTCCGCCCGTGACCTGCATATTGGCCATACGCACTTTGAACTCTTCAATTTTCGCAAGGGCTTCAACGATCTCTGATTTGGTCCGGATAATGCCAACCAAAGAGTTCATCATGTCTTGCAGATCAGCCTGAATGGCGTACGGGCTTTCGCCGCTCGTATTTGTGAACGGAGCCAGTGCCCAGTCGATGGCTTCTTGCAAATCAGCGTCGCTCACCGTAGGTGCTTGGACCGTGTCAACGTACTCGGCTGCATACAAACCTGCACGACGTCCAAAGACCAACAAGTCTGAAAGTGAGTTGCCACCGAGGCGGTTTGAACCGTGTAGACCTCCACCCACCTCGCCAGCTGCAAATAAACCACGGGCTCCGATTGCTGCCTGGGTGTCTGCATCAACTTCAACGCCACCCATGACGTAATGACAGGTCGGTCCAACTTCCATTGGCTCCTGCGTGATGTCAACGTCAGCAAGTTCCTTGAACTGATGCCACATCGAAGGCAACTTGGCCTTGATCACGTCTGCAGGAAGGCGCTTGGAAACGTCGAGGAAAACACCGCCATGCGGCGATCCACGGCCGGCCTTGACCTCAGAGTTAATGGCTCGGGCAACTTCATCACGTGGCAACAACTCTGGCGGGCGAAGGTTGTTATCAGGATCGGTGTACCAGCGATCAGCTTCTTCTTCAGTGGTTGCGTACTTGCTCTTGAAGACATCAGGAATGTAGTCGAACATAAAGCGTCGACCTTCAGAGTTCGTAAGAACGCCACCGTCACCGCGAACTGATTCAGTTACGAGAATGCCCTTGACCGATAGTGGCCAGACCATGCCTGTTGGGTGGAACTGGAGGAACTCCATATTCATCAAATTGCCGCCGCATTCAAGCGCCATGGCATGACCGTCTCCGGTGTACTCCCACGAGTTTGAAGTGACCTTGTATGACTTGCCAATTCCACCGGTGGCAAGGATGACGGCCGAAGACTCAAAGAGCACAAACTGACCGCTTGGGCGCCAGTACGCCAATACGCCAGCAACCCGGCTATTTTCACCTTCGTCAGTCATAAAAATTTTGGTGACAGAGCACTCAGCGAAGATCTTGAGTGCATCTTCGTAGCTGCCTGATTCCTTCTTATCGATTTGCTGCAAAGCAACGATGCGCTGCTGCAACGTGCGAATCATTTCAAGGCCGGTGCGGTCACCTACGTGAGCAAGCCTTGGGTATTCATGGCCGCCGAAGTTACGCTGGCTGATCTTGCCATCTTTGGTGCGGTCGAACAGCGCACCCCAAGACTCAAGTTCCCAGACGCGATCTGGCGCTTCCTTTGCATGCAATTCAGCCATGCGGTACTGGTTGAGGAACTTGCCACCACGCATAGTGTCACCGAAGTGGACCATCCAGTTGTCTTTATCGTTGACATTGCCCATTGATGCGGCGATGCCACCTTCAGCCATAACAGTGTGAGCCTTGCCAAAGAGTGACTTGCTCAACACAGCAACGGTCTTACCTTTTTCTCGCGCTTCAATAGCTGCGCGCAAACCTGCACCACCCGCACCAATAACAACGACGTCGAATTTGTAACGCTCGATCTGTTCCATGAGTCAGATTCCTTCGTTGACTTAGAAGAAGTAGAAGTTAGTGATGGCGCCTGAGGCAACTTCACGGACGTAGAGGTCTGCGAGTGCCACACCAATGAGAGAAATCCAAGCAAAGCGAGGGTGGTGAGGGTTGAGCTTTGAAACGAAGGTCCAAGCCTTGTAGCGCACTGGGTGTTTCGAGAAATGCTTCAACCGTCCGCCAACTACATGGCGGCATGAATGGCACGACAGCGAGTAAAGCCACAGGAACGTCGCATTGAGAAGCAACACAATCGTGCCGACACTCATATGACCCCAGGCGCCATCGGCATTGCGGAAGGCAATGATCGCGTCGTAGGTCAAGAGCACGTTAAAGACCAAACCGGCGTAGAAGAAGTAGCGGTGACTGTTGTTCAAAATCAATGGAAAACGGGATTCACCTGTGTACTTTGTGTGTGGTTCAGAGACAGCACACGCTGGCGGTGACAACCAAAATGAACGGAAATACGCCTTGCGGTAGTAGTAGCACGTCAAACGGAAACCAAGTGGGAAGACCAGAATGAGCAGCGCTGGCGAAAGCACCCACCAAGATCCAATTGGCATCCACTGGCTTGAGCCTTCGACACAACTTGTGGCCAAACATGGCGAGTAGAACGGCGAGATCAACGGCTCGCTGAAGTAGTAGGCATTTTCAAAAGCACGCCATGTTGAATACACAATGAAACTCAGCAGCACCGTCACGGTGACTGCAGGCATTAACCACCAGCGATCAGTTCGAAGTGTTCGCACCCCGATGTTGGCTTTAGTGGGAATTGGTGCGGCCGAAGGTGTGTCCAGAGAACTACTCACGGAGTGGCCCTTTCAGGTTTCGAAATACACGAAGTGGATTTGAGTATAGGGCCACAGAAGAAGGGCGTAACCCCCGAGAAGGTGCGAAATGTGTCACACGAAATCCTCACAATTGACCCCGATGTACAGTCTTTATTTGTCTCCTAGAACGCGCATAAATCCTTCAGGAATCAAGACATCGCTTCGATCTAGGGAGGATGCCGATTGCTTTCCAAGGCCTAGCAGCGTTGAATCGAATCCGTTGCGCATCACATCAAGCACGTTTTCAACACCAGCTTGACCGTTGGCTGCTAAGCCCCAGAGATACGCGCGGCCTAACATGACAGCCTTCGCCCCCAGGGCAACAGCCTTGACTGCATCACTGCCACGTCGAATGCCGCCATCAAGTAACAATTCAACCTGATCGCCAACTGCGTCTGCAATCACTGGCAGTGCGCGAATGCTGGCCGGGGTGCCATCAATGTTGTTACCACCATGGTTGGAAATCGAAATAGCGCTGACTCCCGCATCTACTGCGCGACGAGCATCGTCGAGCCGCATGATGCCCTTGAGCATGAATGGGCCATCCCATTGTGAACGCAGCCAAGCCACGTCTTCCCAACTTGGTGGAGGTGTCTGCATCCACTCGCCATACGCCTCGAAGAATGTCGGAGCCTTTTCTCCCTTGCCCACCATGTTTGGTACCGATAAGGCTGGTGGTCGCCCTGTCTTGACGTAGTTCCACACCCAACGCGGGCTCGTAACCGCCTCTGGGAAGTTCTTCACCATAGTTTTGAGATCAATACGGTCGGGAATCTGTGGGCTACCCCAGTCACGTCCATAAGCAAATGACCAATCCAGGGTCAAGATAATTCCCGCAGCTCCTGCTTCTTTCGCGCGATGCAATCGCTGCTGGATTACTTCGCGCGATCCTGACCAATAAATTTGAAAGAAGACCTGGGAATTTACGGCGGTGACTTCTTCAATTGGCTTGCTTCCAAAAGATGACAAACCCACCGCTGTACCTCGAGCTGCTGCGGCGCGTGCGACGGCTACTTCGCCATCGGGATGTACAGCCTGCACACCTGTTGGAGAGATCATCACGGGCATAGAGAGATCTTGGCCCAACACATGAACGCTCAGATCACGCTGCGCATATTGACCAGCAACGTGAGGCGCAAATCCCAGTTCGGCATAGGCAGCAAGGTTGTCATCCAAAGTGCTGCCACGCTCTGATCCTGCGATCAGTGCCTTGTACACCGACTTGGGTATGCGCTTTTGCGCCCGTTGCCGTGCTATCTCAACTGTTTCAAACCATTCATTTGCCATGACGTTTCACTTCTCTTATCGGTTTAATCAGCGAGACAAACTTGAAACTGCAATTTCATTGGGATCAAAACCTGCAAGCGGGTCTTCGGCACATGCCGGGACCGGCGCATTCTTTGGCTTGAGCACTATAAGCGGGATGCTTCGGCTGTGATCGGCAATTGGCTTGGGGAGTACGGCGTCACCTCGGTTAGCCAAGGCTTGCTCGCCATAACCAACAACACATTCTGGATCTGGTCCATCGAGCGGCAGACCAGTGAAGAACTTCGCTGCCATGCAACCACCTCGGCATGAGCTGTAATGATCACAGGATGCGCAGGCACCACCGGTTTGTGGTTCGCGAAGACTGCTAAATAACGCAGATTCACGCCAGATCGGGGTGAATCCGCCAGCATCGCGAAGGTTTCCCGCAAGGAACTCTTCATGGATAGCAAAGGGGCAGGCATACACATCACCAATAGGGTCGATCAGACACACCACGCGACCTGCACCACACAGGTTCAACCCCGGTAGTGCTTGGCCGTATGCGGAAAGATGGAAGAACGAGTCACCGGTCAGCACTTCACCTGAGTGCTGCACAAGCCAGTCATAAAGTTCGCGCTGTTGACCCGGAAGTAAATGCAACTCATCCCACGTGTCTGCACCGCGACCCGAAGGGCGAAGGCGAGTGAGCCGAAGCGAAGCTCCACGGTCATCGGCAAGCTTCTTGAACGCATCAAGCTGCGAAACATTGTGACGAGTGACTACAACAGAAATCTTGAAGTCAGACGCACCCGCTTCAGCCAAGTTGTCGAGTGCTTGTAAAGCTGTCTTGAACGAACCTTCACCGCGAACTGCGTCATTGACTTCTGCAGTCGCGCCATCAAGTGATATTTGCACATCGACGTAGTCGGTTGCGGCGATTCGAGCCGCAGCCTTCTTATCAAGACGTATGCCGTTAGTTGAGAACTTGACACCAACCTTGTGTGCGATGGCGTAATCAACAAGCTCCCAAAAATCTGAACGCACCGTTGGTTCGCCACCGCCAATATTGACGTAAAAGACTTGCAAACGCTCAAGTTCATCGATCACTGCTTTAGCTTCGGCAGTGCTGAGTTCACGAGGATCGCGTCGACCTGAACTTGACAGGCAGTGAACACAAGCCAAGTTGCAAGCGTAGGTCAATTCCCAGGTTAAGCAGATCGGTGCATCAAGTCCGCGTTCAAACTCAGCAAGCAGATCACGGCCGGTAGCCACTGTTGAAGCGCTCATTTGGATTCTCCTGCAACACGTGGGGTCAACATTGACGTTTCGACAAGCCGGGCCAGCGCCTGAAGATAACGATCACGATCGACTTCAGGCACATTGGCAAATTCAAGAGCTGCTCGAGCAGAAGGTGCAGCTGGTAGCGCATCAATAACGCGCTGGAGTACCGGGTCTTTCACGAAGGTCAGACGACGCGTTCGGAAGTCGTAGAGCAAGGCACCAAAACGTTCGGGTCGTACGGCTACCGATTCATGAAGGGACCATGCGGCATCCGCATCGAAGCCCAATTCAATGACGGTAGGAACAGACATGTTCGGCTTAGTACACGCCGCACATGCCGTCAATTGAGACATCTTCAAGCAGGTCTTCAACGACGGTTTCAACCACTACTGATGCAGGTCCAGTGTTCATGAATTCCTCCAAAAGGATGCAATTATCTTCTTCAGGCGACAGAGTAGTGGCACTGAGTGCAATAAGCACAGGAGACCAAGAGATCACTTTTGTGACTCAGGTCACTTACATGGAGGGAGAGGGGCCAACGATGACGACCCACCCTGACCTGCGGCCGGTGGCTGGCCGCCCTCCTGTGACTACCCACGATGAGTTGTGCCAAATCGGCCTGCATCTCTTCGTCAATCAGGGTTTTGACAACACCAGCGTTGATGACATCGCCTTGACTGCCGGGATTAGCCGACGCACCTTCTTTCGCTATTACGAATCTAAAGCCGATGTGGTCTGGGGCGACTTCGACGATGCCCTCTCGGGCTTGAAGTCCAATCTCCATGCGATTCCACGATCGGTCCCCCTGATGGATGCATTGCGCCAAGCCGTGGTTGCCTTCAATGCTTTAGCCCCAGACCAGGTAGCACCCCACCGGGCACGTATGCAACTCATCTTGAGCGTTCCGGCGCTCACTGCTCGGTCGAGCATTCGCTATGCCCAATGGCGAGCAGTGATCGAAGAGTTCGCCGCCGATCGACTCAGCCTTCCAAGTGATCACCTCATTCCTCGCAGCATTGGACACACCGCCCTTGGCGCAGCTCTTGCTGCCCATGAACAGTGGCTCCAAGATGAGTCTTCAGACCTTTCCGCTTTACTTGATCTTGCATTCACTGCATTAGCCAACGGATTTAAGGAAGTCACATGACCACACCTCGCCCCGTAGCCGTTGTCACTGGCGCAGCTCGCGGCATCGGTGCGGCAGTTGCACTTGTCCTGGCAAAGAACGGTTGGGATCTCGTACTTGGGGATGTTTCTGATCCTAAATCAGTTGCAGGATTGAGCTACCCGCTCGCATCGCAAGAAGATCTGCTCGACAGTGCAGATCTGTGTCGAGATGAAGGCGCTGAAGTGGTCACCGCAATTTGCGATGTGCGCAGCGCGAAAGATGTGAATGCACTTGTAGCACTTGCGGGTGATCGCCTTCAAGTAGCCGTTGCTGTTGCCGGCATCATCGCAACTGATGGCTGGGCTTGGGAACAATCACGTGAATCCTTTGATCTTGATCTTGCCGTGAATTTGTATGGCGTGGTCAATCTCGCGCAAGCAGCAATCCCCGTGCTCTTGCAATCACCCACCCCTCAGTTGTGCCGCTTTGTTGCGGTTACCTCATCGGCGGGCGAACGTGGCTTGCCACAACTAGCCTCATACGTTGCCGCCAAGCACGCTGCTGAAGGTTTCGTGAAGTCCCTTGCTGCTGACCTTGGATCAACTGGCATCACTGCCAACACCGTTCTGCCTGGTAGCACCAAGACGCAGTTACTCAATCGCACCGCAGCGGCATATGACCTCAAATCCGCTGATGGCTTTATCCAAAACCAGCGACTTGGCCGGTTACTTGAACCAAGTGAAATCGCATCAGCTGTTGCGTGGCTGTGCTCCCCTGCTGCTTCAGGCACCACCGGATTGTCCTTGAAGGTTGACGGTGGGTTTCACGGGTGAGTGAACTCAAAAACCTCACGTGGCCGGATGCGGAAATTGTCAATCGCGAAGTACTGATCATTCCGCTCGGAAGCATTGAACAACACGGCCCGCATTTACCTCTTGATACTGACAGTGTGATTGCGCAAGCAATTGCACGTGAACTTCACGCTCGCAACAACACATCGGGTTTGGCTCCCTTGGTTGCTTATGGAGCAAGCGGTGAACACAGCGACTTCCCTGGCACCCTTTCCATTGGCACGGCCGCACTGACCACAGTGCTCACCGAACTCGTTCGCGATGCAAGTCGCTATTGGAAAGCTGTGCTCTTCGTGAATGGTCATGGTGGAAACAGTGAAGCGCTCAATGCAGCGCTTGCGTTGGCCAATGCAGAGAGTTATCTCGCAGCGGCAACTGGGTTACGCGGAGACCCAACGGATACGCATGCGGGCTATCAAGAAACTTCCTTAATGCTGCATCTTGATCCGACTCGCGTTCACCTTGAACGTGCAGAGCCAGGTCATACGGCACCACTGGCTGAAATACTTTTAACGATGCAAGAAAAGGGAGTGCGTGAAATCAGTGCCAATGGGATCTTGGGTGATCCCACACAGGCATCACGCATATTGGGGGAACAATTATTCAACAAAGCCGTCGAGCAAGCAATCACACATTACGACGCACTCACTTCACGATTCTGAGGTCTTTCCACGCTTACTCGGGAGCGGGAACCGCACCTGCGGTGAAAGAACCCGAAGGGTACGACGTTGCGCGCTTTGCACGAGCACGCCCGAGCCGTACGCAGCATCTGCCAGAAGTCGCATTCCTACAAAACGAACTGGGTCAATCTGTGGCTTTGTCATGTGCCACTCACGCAATAACGGCAACACCATGGCAGCTGCAGCTAACTTCGCCGCTCTGCCAGTGACACCCTTTGCACGTGGCGCAGCGGCAAGCATCACCCAACCAAGGGGCCAATATTCGCGTCGCAACACATGACCCACGGCGTGTACATCTGCTTGCAAGGTTTTTGCCACGAAGAACGGAGTAAGCACGACCGGTGCGTGTTCTCGATGAAGCTTGTCTTGCAATACATGAGTGGCAGTACCCAGTGCTGAAAGGGTGATACCTGGCTGCAGCATTACAAGCCCTGCTGCCGCAATCAGATTCCAACCGGATAATCGCGCTGGGGTCAATGCACCTGGATGACGGATATCGAGATCAACGGCAGAGGTTCCATAATCGAAGCGACGCTTAAGTAACTCAAGGAAATCTCCACGCAATTCATGCTCAACGATGACCTGCGGTTCATAACGAACCTGCCAGCCATCTTCAACCATTTGCCAAATGAAATCCACATCTTCACCAAGACGAAGATCTTCATCAAAGCCGCCTGCAGGAATTGCACTGCGTCGAACAATCAACACTGCGGCGGGCAGGTAGGCCAACTGTCCACCGATACGCACTACTTCGGCATGGTCACCCATATCTAACGCACTAGCGACCGCTTCAAATTTGGTCGTCAAGTTTTCATCTTCAATACGAGGTCGAATGCGTGGTGCTACTGCGCCAACATGTGGATCGTCAAACAATGGCATCAAAGAATCAAGCCAGGTCGATGCAACTGTGCAATCCGAGTCAACAAAAGCAATGAACTCTGAACTTGTGAATTGAATACCTGTGTTGCGAGCAGCTGCAGGGCCACCGTTGGAATTACGAACAGTTAACGTCGCTCCGTGCTCCCCAACGACTTTCGCCACCGATGGCGCGTCATCTGAACAGTCATCAACAACGAGCACGTGCGTGCCATGTAGTGATCGCAAACAGTCCCCGAGCTCCACTACCCGATCGTGTGCCGGCACCACCACAGTCAGATCCCAACCGTGTTGACGGTATTGGGCTCGTGGATGGGCAAGGCCGCGATGCACCAATGCTCGTGCTGCTCGGACGTCGTTTTCACCGGAAGGTCGAAGGCCTTGCACTCCAGCCGCAAAAAGTTCCTTCGCGAATGCCTGCATTGCTGGCTTCAAGCGAATTAATCCCCATGGTGAACCGCCTGTTGCATAAGTCGCGTTGGACCACAACCGCGCGCGTTGATCCCACACCACAACCGGTGAGTGCTCAACTGTCATTGGGGTGGCCCTTCAAGAATTCTTCACCTGCGCGGATTCATATCGTGACAGAAAACAAGTTGGGTGCAACTCCCAAAGGAGCTGCACCCAACTGAGTTTGCTAAGGCTTACTGAGGTGCACCTGAATTGCTGGCTGCTAGCAATCCGCCGCCATCAACCTTAATCTGCTGACCAGTCACGTAGCGTGATTCGTCAGAAGCCAAGAACAACACCACATTGCTGATGTCAATTGGCTCAACATAAGGAATTGGCATGCGCTGCAACGCATGGAAGGCCTTAGTTGCCTGCTCGCGAGTTGGGTTCTCGAGATCTGGACGGAAGGTCCTGTACATCGCTGGACTGTGCAGCATGTCAGTGTTGCAGTTCGTGGGGTGAACAGCGTTCACGCGAATGCTCAATGGAGCCATATGCATTGCTAGGTCATGAACCATGCGAGCTACGCCACGCTTTGCGTGTGAGTATCCGCCACCGCCAGGACCACTGGACGGAGTGTCGGTGCCACCTGGCATCAAACCGGCAACCGAACCGATGCCAATCATTGATGCACCGGCCTGCATGTGCTGGAAGGATGCTTCGAATGCGGTGATGACACCACCGAGCATGACCTGGACTGAGTCAAACCAAGCCGTTGGTGGAATCTCACGACCAAGAGGTGCAATTCCTGCGTTGGCTACCACCACTTCAAGGTGGCCAAGCTCGCTCACACCTGCGTTGACTGCGTCGATCACTGCGGTGCGATCACGAACGTCTGTCTGGAAGGTCACGATGCGGCGGCCAAGGGCTTCAACGATGCGCTTGGTTTCTGCGAGATCCTCCAGACCAGCCTGTGGGTAGTTCACGGTGGCGAGGTCTTGGCACCAGTCCAGCGCGATGATGTCGGCGCCTTCTTCAGCCAACTTCACCGCGTGACTGCGTCCTTGTCCGCGAGCAGCACCTGTGACTACTGCAACCTTGCCTTCGACCCGACCGGCCATGTGTAACTCCTTATGAGAATGAAAAGAAGCGGACAAAATGAAGTTCTGTCTCGCGAGTGAGACGACGCTAGCAATGAATGCAGCGGGCCACAACTGTTTTTTCGAACCAGTTTCGCCCGATTTATGCAGACAGCAGGGTGGCTTTGGCCTCATCAATTGAGGTGCTGGTCTGCAGCATGGTGCGGGTGGACATCACGATGCGTGGCGCACTGATGCCTACGGTCCCAATGAAGCGATCTTCATCGCTATAGAGCACCACAAGCTTGTCTTTACTGGGTCCTAGATGCATCACGTGTGTTTCATAGGAACCCCCTGGCCAGCCAAGCGCCTGGAGCTTGAGGCCATACATGTCACTCCAGAAATATGGCAGATCATGAAGGTGCTCAAGCGGGTCATCACCGCTGGCCAAAATATTGGCTGCCACAACTCGGGCTTGATCAATCGCTGAGGTCCAGTGCTCGTGGCGGCCTTCACGACCAGTAGTTGACTTCCAATGCGCGACATCTCCGACGGCAAACACATCAGTTGCAGAAGTACGGCCAGACGAATCACAACGCACACCATTGTCGATGTGAAGCCCAGATTCTTTCAGCCATTCAATAGTTGGGGCGACACCTAAACCAACGACGACTGCTGCGGCCTCAACAACTTCACCCGTTGACAGTTCCACCCCCTCGAGCTTTTCATCGCCAATCAGGCGAGTAACAAGCGAATCACAGTGAAGGTCAACGCCATTTTCGCGATGCAAGTCAGCAACATATTTTCCGATGAACTCACCGACAGGTAACTGCAATGGGGTTGAAAGTGCTTCAATCATTGACACTTCGGCCCCCATTGACCGAGCAGTTGCGACTACTTCGCAGCCAATAAAGCCACCTCCGATCACCACTAAACGGCCACCGCGGCGAATATCGGCTGCAATGCGTTTGGAATCTTCAAAGGTCCGTAAAACATGCAGCCCCTCGCGTACTGGTGCTCCGCCAAGGAGTCGCGGGTGTGCGCCGGTAGCGATCACAAGAACGTCATAGTCCACTGTGGCGCCATGTGCGGTCGCAACCGTGTGCGCGACAGTGTCAACACCCACAACTTCAGTGCTCAATTGCAATTCCACATTCAGTGCGGCCAACGCCTCTGGTTCCAGCAAGAATGGTGGCGTTGCGTCATCCTTAGCCAGCGCACCTTTGGACAGCGGTGGACGGTCATATGGCGGCAGACTTTCTGCACCCAACATCACGATGCGTCCGGTGTGACCCAGTCGGCGCAACTCTTCAGCCGTACGAATACCTGCAAGCCCCGCGCCAACGATTACAACGACACCGTTTGCCTTCACCAGATCCCCTTCGCTGTTCTTGGAGCGACACCTTACGGGCTCAGCAAATTCCATATCTATTGACGAATTTCCTTAATTGTCTCTACCGTGAGACAACTCCAAGACTTAATAGTAGATTTTGTCTCTCAGTTCCTGACCAGAGGAAATTTCGTGACTGCGACCGTCAATGCTCTCAATCAAACAGTTCAACAACGCCTTGATGCCGGGCTGATGGAACATCTTCAGACACTTGAAGGCACTGACATCAATGACGTCACTGTTGAAGCAGTTGCTAACGCTGCGGGAGTCTCACGGGCTACCGCGTATCGATACCTAGGTTCACGCGAAGAACTTCTGCGTCGCGCAGCCCTTGCCCTCGTGAGCAGTCACGCGGACCAATGCCGTGATGCAGTCGCGCGAGCAACCACAGTGGCGCAGCAAGTCGAAGAAACCTTTGCCTTCACTATTCGTCAAACAATTCAAGACCGCCACCTGCAGATGCTGATGAAATCCCCTCGGACGGCCGGGTTGATTGAAGCCGTGCAGGAACTCATGGCATCGATTCTGTTGCCCACGTTGCAGGAAGGTCAGCGAGCCGGACAGGTCCGCGATGACCTCTCCGCCGATGAACTCATCATCTGGTTACTGGAACAGCTGCATTTGCTCACGCGCAAACGCCTGACCGAAGATCAAAGCCGCCAGTGGGTACAAACCTTTGTGATCCCAGTGCTTGATCCGCCAGGAAATGCCGATGGCCGATTGCGCTCACAGGTCCGGGCACTCCTGGATGATGTTCAAGGTCGACTTCAAGAAGTGAACGTCTCAATCGTGGCCGGGCGGTATACCTTTCGAGCCTAATTCGTCTCACCTTCCATGAGGTGCGAGACCGTGATCGTGATCTCTCTCATGAGATGTCTCATGAGTGAGTCTCAAGGCTTGATCCTGTGTAGTTGCCTCACAAGTCTGGGAAATCATTGAGGATCCACCCCCTCAAACCCTTGCTCCACCTCGGCCCACGAAAGTATGCTCCGGTGTCATACCGCTAGGACGATCGACCATGGTTGTCTCTCAGGTGATACACACGGTCGTGTTGTCGCTTGAACTAGTGCAAGAAATTTAAGGGAGCCCACAGGTGGCGTACGTCATCACCGAAAAATGCATTGACGTCCTTGACCGGACATGCACGAAAGAGTGCCCAGTCGACTGTATTTACGAAGGCGACCGCATGCTCTACATCAATCCAGACGAATGTATTGACTGTGGCGCCTGTGAACCAGTGTGCCCTAGCGAAGCAATTCACTACGAAGAAGAACTTCCCGAAGACATGAAGCACTGGCAAGCAGATAATGAACTCTTCTTTATCGATGTGCTTGCTGGCCGCGACGCACCACTGGGCAAGCCCATGGGTGCTCGCAACACCGGACGCATTGGCGTCGACACTGAACTTGTACGCAATAGTCCAACGAAGTAAAGCTGAAGGAGATCACGATGGCGCAATCATCAACGCAAGAGCCGCGGCCAGTTTCGCCGTTTGCGGCATGGCAAGCAGAGCGTTCATCTGATCCACGCGGTTACTACGCAAACTTGCGTAAGGAAGGTCGCATTGACTTCAAGACGCACCGCTGGGCAGGTGGCAAGAAGGGCCCAACGGCTGCAGTCCTTCACCGCGATGACATCGGTCAACTCCTTCGCGATGTCGACACCTACTCCAGCGAAGTATTCGCATACGGCCCAGATGTGCATGCAATTCCACAGGAGATTCAGGCTCCGCTGCACACCACATACCGTCGCTTACTTGATCCACTCTTCTCACCAAAGAAGATGGCGGAACTTCAACCAAAGGTTGAAGTGGCTGTCAATAAGTTCATCGACGCTTTCATCGATAACGGAGAAGTAGAAGTCAACGAAGGGCTTGCAGTGCCGCTGCCTTGCTTGACCTTCCTTGAACTCCTTGGTCTTCCGTCAGATGAACTCCAGATGTTGGTGTACTGGAAAGACATTTTGATTCGCCCAGAAATCGTTGGCGGCTCATTCTCCGAAGGCCAGCGCATTCAGGCAGAAGTGGTGCCGCAGATGTTTGCTCGCTTCGCTCTAGAGATTGAAGATCGCAAGGTCAACCCACGCGATGACCTGATCACCTACTTCTCTACTACCGAAGTTGATGGGCGCAAACTCACCGAAGAAGAGCAATGCAGTGTGCTGTTCTTCCTGCTAGCTGCAGGTCTAGATACCGTCACCATCTCGTTGCAAGCAATGTTCTATTACATCGCTACCCATCCAGAAACTCAGCAAATGCTGCACGATGATCCTTCCCAAGTTGAGAACGTCGTGGAAGAGCTTCTTCGCTGGGAAACGCCAGTGATGAGTGTGATGCGTGTCGCTAAGGAAGACACCGAGCTCGGTGGTTGCCCAATTGCTAAGGGCACCTTCATGGTGGCTTGCTTGGCTTCAGGCAACGTTGAGGAGGAAGTGCCTGAGTCTCTCAACCTTGACCTCACGCGCGGCGATAAGGCGCACCTTGCCTTCGGCGCCGGCCCACACCGCTGCTTGGGTTCACACCTTGCCCGGATGGAACTGCGCACCGTCATTCGCGAATGGCATAAGCGCATTCCTTTCTATGAAGTCAAGCCAGGTGAAACCATTGAATGGGTGCCGTCAGCACTTCGCGGAATTGATTACTTGCCACTCCAGTGGAAGACGAAGGGATAACAATGAAGGTTGCAATAGATGTGGATCTGTGCCAAGGGCATGGACGCTGCTACGAAATCGCCCCTGAAGTCTTCACCGATGACGACCGCGGTCGCGGTGAGTTGTTGATGGTTGACGTTCCTGCTGACTTGCAGGACAAGGTTCGTCAGGCTGCAAATACCTGCCCAGAACGCGCTATTACTCTCTCGTAGTAACACCTGCACAGAAGCAAAAAGAAGGGCCGGTATCCATGTGGATACCGGCCCTTTCCTTGCTTTGAGTAGTAATTACATCCCGATTCGGATGGTCTTTGCTTGCTGGAATTCGCGCAGGCCTTCAATGCCACCGGCACGACCCACGCCACTTTGCTTGTACCCGCCATATGGGCTTTGCGGAGCTACGTTACTGAAGCAGTTCACCCAAACTGAGCCCGATTGCAGGCTACGAGCAACGCCGTGAGCAGTCTTCAGATCATTGGTGTGAACATAGGCGTTCAAACCAAAGTCAGTGTCATTAGCCATGCGCACCGCTTCAGCTGTGTCGCTAAAGCGAAGCAATGAAATCACTGGACCGAAGGTTTCCACTTGAGCCAAATCGCTGTTGTTATCAACATCGCCAAACACTGCAGGTGAGACGAAGTAACCACCGGTCAATTCGCCTTCCATCTGTGAGCTGACTTGTTGACCACCTGTGAGCAAAGTACCCATCTTCTGGTCAACAGCGCGATCAACATGGCTCAGAATGCGCTGCATTGCACCTTCGGTAACCAACGGGCCAACCATGGTGTCTTGAGCAAGTGGATCACCAATTTTTGCGTTTTCGATGACCGAAACATATGCCGCTGCAAACTCGTCATAAATCGAATCGTGAACCATCAAACGCACTGCGCAAGCACAGTGCTGACCACTTTGTGCCAATGGGCCACTGATGGCAGCCATCATTGCGGTCTTCTGGATATCTTCGATGTCTGGGAAAACCAAGGTTGCCGCAGTGCCACCGAGTTCGGTTGCTACTGGTGTGAGGTTGTCAGCAGCTGCGCGCGTAATGATCTTTGCGGTCGACCCACCACCGGTGAAGTGAATCTTGCGCACACCCTTGTGACGTACGAGTGCGTCACCGACGTCTGGGCCACCAGGGACAATGTTGACAAGGCCTGGTGGTAAACCAGCTTCAAGGCAAAGTTCACCAAATCGAAGTGCGCTCAGCGGTGCAAGCTCAGGTGGCTTAATGACTACTGCGTTACCTGCAGCCAGAGCTGGAGCAACAGCCATACCCAGAATGAATAGCGGAGCATTCCACGGCACAATCACAGCAACGACGCCGTATGGCTCGTAATCAATCATGTTGACATCGCGTGATTGGGAAACCGGGGTGGTGTAGCCGAAGGACTTATCCATCCAGCCGGCGTAGTACCGAAGGAAGCGCACGAGTTGGTTTGGGTGCACACCAGCAGCGCCGATGGGAATGCCAATGTCTTGGGTGGTCATCCACACCAGCTCGGCCATGTGCTTCTCGACGAGATCAGCAAGGCGCAGCAGGATGTCGCGGCGCTTATCAACCGTGATCTTCATCCAGATCTGCTGCGCTGCCCAAGCAGTAACTACTGCTCGATCGATTTCCTCAGGACCCGCCATCGTGATGGT
>CAEZVB010000011.1_pt1 | contig 25090 bp, 21 predicted proteins | sample 7264631 | NCBI WGS metagenome assembly CAEZVB01 (sample SAMEA6813846, study PRJEB35770) | uncultured Actinomycetes bacterium | biome: Freshwater; feature: Freshwater reservoir; material: water | place: Czech Republic | collected 2017-05-23 | depth 0.5m m | reverse complement strand
TTGCCGCCATCTGGACCGCCTAGGGGCTTGAACTTCTCACGCAGAATCGATGCGCAGCCATTGCCACCATCGCCCGCCTGCGCGTACAACTGCACGCGATCGACGAAGGTGGTCATAGCTGATCCTTACGTATGTGGCCCCTTGGGACCAAAGACAAACGAGGCGAGCCGTAGCTCGCCTCGTTCGAAAATTGGTACTGCGCGAAGTGCGAAGCTACTGCGCGAGGATGTTCACGACGCGACGACCGCGATGTGAACCGAACTCAACGCGGCCTGCTGAAAGTGCAAACAACGTGTCGTCCTTGCCGCGGCCAACATTGTTGCCCGGGTGGAAGTGGGTGCCGCGCTGGCGAACGATGATTTCGCCTGCGTTGACTTCTTGCCCACCAAAGCGCTTGACACCAAGTCGCTGTGAGTTGGAGTCGCGGCCGTTACGGGTACTGGATACGCCCTTTTTGGATGCCATGTCAGTTCACTACTTCCCGGTCGCGATTTCGGTGACCTTGACCGCAGTGAGCTCCTGACGGTGGCCCTGACGGCGGCGGTAACCGGTCTTGTTCTTGTACTTCAAGATGTCGATCTTTGGCCCGCGCTTGTGCTCAATGATCTCGGCCGAAACCTTGATCTTGGCAAGTGCTGCGGAATCGGTCGTAACCGACGTTCCATCAACCATAAGTAAGCAGGGCAGAGCAACAGAGGTGCCTGGGGCTCCGGCTACCCGGTCCAGCACTACAACGTCGCCAACTGCGACCTTTTCCTGACGGCCGCCAGCGCGCACAATCGCGTACACCACGTACTCCTACCTCGTAATTCTGCAGTTTCGAACCTGAAACTCACACGGACAAAAATGTCCGGGTCCTAAGAGTACGCAAGAGGCACTCAATGGGTCAAACTGACCCCTGCTTGGCGCTCCAGGCGAAGCCGCCGCCGCCAAGTTTGCGGCCAATTTCCCCAGCGACCGCAGTCTCTCGGTCGATGGCTTCGGCGATTTCTTGGGCCCACCCACGGCGCATCAGCGCCTTGGTCTCCATGAGGGCTGCCCCTTTGAGCGTGGTGAGCTTCTCCGCAACCAGCTGGCCCATCGAGTGCACCTGATCAGCTGGCACCGAATCGGTGGCCAATCCAAGCTCAGCGGCCTCCTTGCCACTGACCCAGCGCGAGGTCATCAGGAGCTCTGCTGCTCGACGCTCGCCCACGATCTTTGGCAACATGAAGGAACTGCCAGCTTCTGGGCCGGTACCAAGTTCTGTGAAGGGAAAACGCCACCGCGCATCATCGGCAGTGAGTACGACATCAACGTGCAGCAACATCGTGGCACCAAAGCCCACAATCGCTCCGTGCACGGCAGCAACGATGGGTTTAGGGAAGCTAGCAAGCGCGAGCACAACGGCTTTGATGCCGCGACTAAATAACTCGCTATCTTCTTCGGCTAACGCAAAGAGATCCACACCTGCGCAATACCCGCGACCTTCACCCTTGAGCAAAATCACCTGCACTGATTCATCAGCCGCAGCGTCATCAAGCGCTTGAGCTAATCCGAAATAGGCACTCGACGTGAATGCATTGAGACGATCGGGCCTATTCAATGACAAAACGCGAACTCCATTGACATCGTCAATGAGGAGTTCGCGTTCAGTCGAGGTCATTACGCGTCCGCGGAGTCACTATCAACTGCAACAGCATGCGCAACTACTTCATAGGTTTCTTCATCTGCTGCAGCTTCCGCATGTGCTTCAGCTTTAATCGCTTCGATTGCTTCCATTGCTACGTCGTCTTCGGGTTCCATATGCACAACCATACGCGCTGCAACATCGGCTGGATCAACAGCATTTGCCGGACGACGATTCTTTGGTGATTCCGCATGATCATGCTCATGCAGGTTCACTTTGATGCCACGACCATTACAGGTTTCGCAGTTGGTTGAGAAGGATTCAATCAATCCCGAACCAATGCGCTTACGTGTCATCTGGACCAATCCAAGACTGGTCACTTCAGCAACCTGGTGCTTGGTCCGATCGCGCCCTAAGCATTCAACGAGTCGACGCAACACCAAATCACGGTTGCTTTCCAACACCATGTCGATGAAGTCAACAACGATGATGCCACCGATATCGCGAAGGCGAAGTTGACGAACGATTTCTTCTGCAGCTTCAAGGTTGTTGCTGGTAACCGTTTGTTCGAGGTTGCCACCTTGACCAGTGAACTTACCGGTGTTGACGTCGACAACAGTCATTGCTTCAGTGCGGTCAATGACAAGTGAGCCACCAGAAGGCAGCCATACCTTGCGATCAAGCGCTTTTGCGAGCTGCTCATCGATGCGGTATTCAGCGAAAACGTCGGTGTTCCCAACGTGATGCTCAAGACGATCAGCAAGATCCGGAGCAACTGCAGTGACGTACTCCTGCAATGTTGCCCAAGCGTCTCCACCTGCAACAACCATTTTGTTCACGTCTTCATTAAAAATATCGCGAACAACCTTGATAGCAAGATCAGGTTCTCCGTAAAGCAGCGTTGGTGGAGTCGCATTTTCAACTCGCGTACTGATGTCAGCCCATTGCGCCTTTAAACGCTCAACATCTTGCACAAGTGCTTCTTCAGGAGCACCTTCTGCAGCAGTACGAACAATCACACCAGCTTCTTCTGGCATAACGCGCTTCAAGATGCTCTTGAGGCGTGAACGCTCAGTGTCAGGAAGTTTGCGACTAATACCGGTCATCGAACCATCTGGCACGTAGACCAAGAAACGACCAGGCAAGGAAACCTGACTCGTCAGCCGTGCACCCTTTTGCCCAACAGGATCTTTGGTGATCTGCACAAGCACGGGATCGCCCGACTTCATTGCAAGTTCAATGCGCTTTGGTTGACCTTCTAGGCCAGCTGCATCCCAGTTCACTTCGCCGGCGTACAACACAGCGTTGCGTCCGCGACCAATATCTACGAATGCCGCTTCCATACTTGGAAGCACATTTTGTACGCGGCCTAAGTAGACGTTGCCAACAAGTGATCCTGAAGATCCACGCGTGACGTAATGCTCAACAAGCACGCCATCTTCAAGCACTGCAATCTGGGTGCGGTCGCCATTTTGGCGAACAACCATCACACGATTGACCGCCTCGCGACGAGCCAGGAATTCAGACTCAGTCAAAATTGGCGGACGACGACGTCCGGCTTCGCGGCCTTCACGGCGGCGCTGCTTTTTGGCTTCAAGACGCGTTGATCCGCGCATTGAAGAAACGTCATCACCCTTGGCACGCGGCTCGCGAACCTTGACCACCGTGTTTGGTGGATCATCAGGCGACGGTTCAAGATCATCATTTCCACGACGTCGACGACGGCGACGACGACGAGAAGCTGCCTGCTCTTCTGTTTCACCTTCTATTGCGTCAGCATCTTCTTCAGACTCTGTACCTGATTCTTCTGACTCATCAGATTCGTCTGCTGACTCTTCATTGCCTTCACCGGTGCGCTTACGACGACCGCGGCCCCCACGACGACGACGCCGACGTGGTTGACCGTCTTGGCCGAGTTCTTCACCTTCGCCATTGGATTCACCACTTGAGTCATCGTCTGTTGAAGATGAATCAGGTGTCTCATCTACCGAAGCCTCAACTGGCTTGGCCTTGGCTTTGCGGCTATTCGAAGACTTCTTTGGCTTTTCTCCTTCAACGCTGACAACCGGCTCGGGCGCAATAAATACTGGCGCTACAAAAGCGGCAGCAATGGGTGCGCGAGTTCCCTTGGGTGCCTTGGCAGGAGCCTGTTCTGGTGCCTGTACTACGGCAGCTACCTCAGCTGCAATTTCAGGAGCCTGCGCCTTAGTTTTGCGCGGAGCCCGGGCCGCTTTCTTGGCCGCAGTCTTCACTGGTGCAGCCTGGCTCACATCTTCAACTTCAACGGGAGGTCCAGCTGGGCGACTAGCTGCCCGGCGACGGGTGCGTGGAGCTGGGCTATCAGTTTCGGCGGTATTGGGGTTTTCGTTGTCGACCATTGGGTCGAGTCTCCTTCGGTGGCAAATGAAATTCGCCAATCAGGTGTGTTCACCCGAGGGCGACACACAAAGCCATGTGGTTCTTGGCTCTCGCTAACCGCGGTCAAGGGCGAAGGGGTCTCCTACGCCTTGGCCATCGGGGGCAAGTGGTCCCTGCGCCAGCCGGGTCACCCTTACAGGGGTGGGCGGCACGAGGTCAGCCACTCGCCGCAGCGCGGCAAGAACATCGTCAGGTCGTACAGCGGGAGTGCTATGCCGAACAACCAAGGTGAGTATCGCACACTCTGGAGCGCCCGGGGTCCGCGCTTCCTGGAGGATCTGGGCATTGACCACAGCTGATCGGGCGTCAAAGGTGCGAATTCCGGTCTTCATAAGGCGTTCCACGAGGACTTCACTGGCCCCCATGAACAGCGCAACGGCCTTGGTCAGATCCTCGGTACTCACGCCAGGAAACTCCAAGTGCCACTCGCTGGCTTCAAGACGAGCTGCAAAGTCGGGCGTGTTTGACACCACGGCATCCACAATGTCTAGGCCAGGTGGCAGCGCTTCATCCAGAGCTAGGCGAATGCGATCCGGATCGCACTCAACCGTGACACCAATCTCGATGTACTCAGCCTCACTGGCCGTACCTGTGGGAGCCGCGTTGTTATAGGAAACCTTTGGATGTGGTGAGAATCCCGTGCTGAACGCAATCGGCACATTGGCTCGACGAAGGGCGCGCTCAAAAGCCCGCTGAAAATCTCGATGTGAAGAAAACCGCAAACGACCGCGCTTGGCGTACTTCAATCGCAACTTTTGAACTGTCGGAGCGAAATCGCGTACCGGGGCAGTACGTGCCACCTAGTTCACCACGCTTGGCCGAACGATTGGCATCGGAAGAACAGTCACACCCGTTGGGCCAACCTGAATGTCTGTACCCATTTGATCGCACACGCCACAGTCGGAACACGGCGTCCAGCGACAATCGCCAACACCTGTTTCAGCAATTGCAGCTTGCCAATCTTCCCACAGCCACTCTGAATCAAGCCCAGAATCAATGTGATCCCATGGCAATACTTCAGTTTGTTGACGTTCGCGAATGGTGTACCAATCGACGTTGATGACTTCATCTGCGAGTGCGACTTCAGCAGCACTCATCCAACGGTCATAAGAGAAGTGTTCGCTCCAACCATCAAAGCGCGCACCATCAAGCCACGCTTGATGAATGACTTTGCCTACACGGCGATCGCCACGGGAGAGCAAACCTTCAACAATTCCAGGCTTGCCGTCGTGATATCGCATGCCAATGGCCTTACCGAATTGCTTATCGGCGCGAATGGCTTCCTTTAATTTACGCAGGCGTGCATCCGTGGTTTCGTGATCAAGTTGAGCAGCCCATTGGAATGGCGTATGTGGCTTGGGAATAAAGCCACCAATGGAGATTGTGCAACGAATATCTTTGGTACCTGCGGCTTCGCGGCCAGCACGAATCACTTCGCGAGCAAGCGCAGCAATTTGCAGCACGTCTTCATCGGTTTCTGTTGGGAGGCCACACATGAAGTACAACTTCACTTGACGCCATCCTGCGCCATACGCCGTAGACACTGTTCGAATGAGATCTTCTTCGGTGACCTGCTTGTTGATGACATTGCGCATGCGCTCGCTGCCACCTTCAGGCGCGAAGGTCAAACCACTGCGTCGACCATTGCGCGAAAGCTCATTGGCTAAATCGATGTTGAAGGCATCGACACGAGTACTTGGCAGCGAAAGTGAGGTCTGATCGCCTTCGTAACGGTCAGCAAGTGCTTTTGACATCTCGGCAATTTCAGAGTGATCGGCACTCGAGAGCGACAGCAGGCCAATTTCCTGGTAGCCCGTCTTGCACAAACCGTTGTCGATCATCTCAGCAACGGTGGAGATACTGCGTTCGCGAACTGGCCGGGTGATCATGCCCGCCTGACAGAAGCGGCAGCCACGGGTGCACCCACGGAAAATTTCCACGCTCATGCGCTCATGCACGGTTTCCGCCAGTGGAACAAGCGGCGCCTTTGGGTAAGGCCAGGCATCAAGATCCATCAGCGTGTGCTTCGCAACGCGCCATGGAACGTCAGGATTGGTTGGAACCACACGCTGGATTCGACCATCAGGCAAATACGAAACGTCATAAAACTTGGGTACGTATGCAACTCCGGATGTCGCGATGGAAAGCAACAAACCATCACGGCCACCGGGTTGACCGTCGCGCTTCCATTGCTGCACAAGTTCAGTGAGCTTTAACACTGCTTCTTCACCATCACCGATAACGGCGGCATCGATGAAATCAGCAATTGGCTCTGGGTTGAATGCTGCGTGCCCACCAGCGATCACCACTGGGTGATCGATAGTGCGATCTTTCGCGAATACTGGAATGCCCGCAAGATCAATTGCGGTGAGCATGTTGGTGTAACCGAGCTCGGTTGAGAACGACAAACCGAAGAGATCGAAATCGCCCACGGAACGGTGTGCATCAACCGTGAATTGCGGAACTCCTGCTTCGCGCATCAACTTTTCTAAATCCGGCCAAATGGAATACGTACGTTCAGCAAGTGCATTTGGGAGTTCGTTGATGACTTCATACAGGATCTGTACGCCCTGATTGGGGGCACCGACTTCATATGCGTCTGGGTACATGATCGCCCAGCGCACCTCAGCGTCTTCCCATGGCTTGACTACCGCGTTGAGCTCGCCACCTACGTACTGGATCGGCTTAGAGACCATGGGAAGGAGCGCTTCGATCTCATGAAAAATCGAAGCACCTTTGACACGAGCATCCATAACAGTCACAGGCGCAGTCTACGGGCTGTGACGCTAGGGCAATTGCTGCTGGCTATGAAGACGTATGTTCTCCAATAAGCCGATTGCTATCCAGGTGGCCATCATCGACGTGCCTCCGGCCGAAACAAAGGGCAAGGGAACGCCGGTGATCGGCATGATGCCTAAGGCCATGCCCATATTTTCAAACATCTGGAAGGCCAACCACGCAACGATGCCGGTGGCGACCAGACGGCCGTACATGTCGTCAGCCTTCATCGCGATCATGACAGCCCGCCACAGCACAATTCCCAGCAGAAGAATCAAAATAGCGGCACCAATAAAGCCCAACTCCTCACCCGCCACAGTGAAAATGAAGTCACTCTCATTCACCGGTACAAATCTTCCTTGGGTTTGTGGGCCATGGAATAACCCAAATCCAAACCAGCCACCACCGCCAATGGCAATTCTTGCCTGAGTGGAGTTGTACGCAATGCTGCTGGCATCAGCGGTTGGATTGATAAACGATGTCAATCGATCCACTTGGTATTGCTTGAGCAGCCCTAATTGGATCGCCAACAAAATTCCCACGACCGTACTAACCAGCAGCCCGACAACCCACGTTGTTCTCGCACCACTCACTGCAATAACAGCTACTGTCACCGAACCCAAGATCAGCACACTGCCGGTGTCGTTCTGCATCAAGATAATGAGCAGTGGAAGGACGGCAACAATGAGTGCCAGCCGCACGTCTTTATCTTTTGGTTCTTCGGTAACTCGATCTTTCTCCGCCAGGATTACCGCCATCATCAAAATGACCGCAATTTTCATAAATTCAGACGGCTGAATCGTGAAGCCACCGGGTAATTGAATCCACGCCTGTGCACCAGCAATTTTTGTGCCGAGCCCTGGGACGAAGGGCAACAACAGCGAAAACACCGAGATCACATAAATCACCGGGGTGTAGGCGCGCAGCCAGCGGTGATCAAGCCTTGACGCAATGAAACCCAATATGAGTGCGAGCACCACGTTGATCAAGTGCTTCTTAAGATAGGACTGGGGATCGGTTGGTGATGCTAGGTCAGCACGACTGGCTGACCACACCAACAACGAACCCATGACCGTTGCTGCGCCTGCGGCGGCAAGGAGTACCCAGTCCAGGTCGCGGATGTAATCCCCGCCCTTTCGAGATGGGAATGACTGCTGATCACTTGATCTCATGGTTGTGAAGAAACTCATCCGCGCACTCCAGAGTTTTTACCCTTAGGAGCCACTGGGGTTCCATCTGAACGAACCTTAGGTAGATCAAGTTTTGGCGCCCCACCAACCAACACACTTCTTGCTGGATTCACTGATCGACCATTCACCCCGAACAAAGCTTCGTAAATCTTACGCACACTTGGACCGGAAGTTTTTGAACCAGTTCCACCTTCAGTCACCATCATGACAACTGCGTACTTCGGATTATTCGCGGGAGCAAACGATGCAAACCACGAGGTTGAAACCTTGTTACCGGTCACCTGCGCCGAACCGGTTTTCGAAGCAATTGGGATCTGTCCGAGTGGGAAGCCGGCAAATGGTGTTTCGCCGGAACCGCGCAAGGTGACACCAGGTAGTGCACGCTGCAAGAACGCGAGCGTTGACTTCGAAGCGGCCACCGTCGATTTCACTTCTGGTGTGAAGTTCTTAACCACCTTGCCTTCTGGGCCAATGATGCCCTTCACAACTCGTGGCTGATAAACCGTGCCGCCATTAGCAATTGCGGAATACACCATCGCCATTTGTAGTGGCGTTACCGATGTGTCGCCCTGCCCAATTGCTGCGTTCAAGGCATCGCCTTCGCGCCAACGGAAACCATCCGCACAGTTTTCTTTATCGAGCGCTGTGTAGAAATCAGCGAGCTTCGCATTGGTTTTACGTGTTTCCGAATATCCATCAAGCGCGTTGGCACACCAACTATCTTTCTTGGCATCCCAGTTCTCGGCTTTAAATAAACGACTTGCAACTCGGCCGCTTGATTCACCTGGGAGGTCAACACCAGTTTTCGTTCCAAGTCCAAAAGACTTTGCCATGTTTGCAATTGGGTCTGGTGCGGTGCGATCTGCATCTAAGCCGCCACCGCGCTTCCACATGGTGTCGGCAATGCCGTAGAACACGGTGTTGCATGACACTTCAAGCGCGCGGGCTAGTGAAATCGTGCCGTAGCCATGGGATTCGAAGTTGCGGAAGGTTTGGTTACCAGCCTTGTACTGCTCAGGACAGCCGTAATATCCACCAAGATTAAAACCTTGCTTACCCGCTGCAGCAGTACTCACAACTTTGTACGTTGAACCAGGTGCAAAGGTTCCTTGAATCGCATTTGAAGAAAGTGAATCAGAACTCTTCAGTGCGTCGTATTGCTTCTTGGTCACACCACCAACCCAAATCGCAGGGTCATACGTGGGGTAACTCGCCATCGCCAAAACATTGCCGTTAGTCACATCAATCACCACTGCCGCACCCGACTTACCCGGGTAGCCCTGCGAGCGTGCGCGCTGCACTGCATTGACTAATTGTGACTCAACTACGGATTGCAAACGCGCATCAATCGTCGAAACAAGATAATTCCCAGGCGTCGCTGCGTTCTCGCCAAGTTTTTCGGTGACATGCCCGGCAGTATCAATCGCAAGTGAAGTCACTTCCGGTTTGCCCCGAAGCGCATCGTCGTACTGCGCTTCTAATCCGGAACGACCAACGATGTCAGTGCGTCGCAATCTGTCATACGCATCAGAATTTCCTTGGGCCTCAAGCTGAGATTCCGTTACTGGGCCAAGGTATCCAAGGATATGAGCAGCGTTTACGTTAAAGGGAGCTGGATAAATCCGGTTTGCATGCAACTGCGCTGTTACACCGGTGAAATCGGTTGAACGTTCCATGATGTTGATCGCTGTTTGAGGATCGATGCCATTGGCAACCGGAACCGGCTGATACGCAGATCCGTTCCAGCACACCGGAGGAGGCTTTGCTCCTTCTGCTCCACATGTTTTCAGTCGATCATTGATTTTTTCCACCGGTGTTCCAAGGAGCAGAGCAAGACGATTGAGTACGGCCTCTCCATCATCCTTTTCACGCGCAAGCGCAACCCGATCTACGGTAACTTCCAAGGTGGTGCGGTTGGAAACGATTGGGCGACCTGCCTGATCAAGAATCAAACCACGCACCGCAGGTCGCACGATTTCGCGCACTGAATTGTTCGCCGATGCTGACTCATACTTAGCGGATTCAATGACCTGCAAGTAAAACAGGCGAGCAAACAGGGTCAGAACAAGGGAAAAGACCAAGACTCCAAGCACCATCAGACGCAGCATTGAGCGATCACGCACAGCTGCCTCCATTCACTTGGCATTTCCGACCTTGGAACTGTGACTCATGGTGAGCCACTGCGGTTCCATTGAATCTCACCCGGCTACTCACACTGCAACCTCAGGAGTAAATTTCTTCACCACCCACACCACTGGCATCACGACTATTGGCGTGAGTAATCCTGCGTAGATCGCGCCGCTCAAGATCAGACCAGCCATATTGCCCCAGACCACCGTGGGCTGGCCAAGGATTGAATCGATCACGCCCCGAGCCAAAATCACCGCACCCACTATTGCGGCCGTCAACCCAATGAGCAGGGGCACCGTGCGATCACGCGGATCAAGGAGTCGTCCAGCAAAAAATGCTGCAGCCATAAACAGCAGCGCATTGACACCGATTACTCCTTCGGTTGACGGTGCCAAGTCCACCAAGATTCCCGCAGCGAAGCCATACATCATTCCGATTTCGTAGCCGTAGGCCAACGCCACAGCAATTACCGAAACCAAAATCAAGTCAGGTGTGGAACCGGGCAAACCAAGACGCCCAAGGAAAGCATTTTGAAACAGGAAGGCGATGAAAAAAATCGCTACCAAAATAATGACTTGTCGAACCCACATCATGAAGCCTTAGGTGATGGCGCAGGTGTTGCATCCAACAGGCCTGCCGGGCCACTTGAGGTAGGTGCTGGCACTGGATTGAGGTCTTCTTTTGGTCGATCAGGCAACACTGAGTCACGCGGGTCTGTGCGCGGTGGACGCACCACCACACCAACAATGCTCAAAGCAGACATTCGCGCAAATGGCTTAATGGCCGCTACGCGAGTGAGCTGGCCTGCAGTTCCACGGACTTCCGTGACTTCACCAATAGGTATTCCTGGGGCATAAGGCTTGCCGTTTTTCGATCCGAAGGTGACCAATGCCGCGCCAACTTCAACATTGGCAAGCGGGTTGAGCATCTGGAATTCAAGCGAGTTCTGATCTCCCGTTCCAGAGAGAATGCCTACTTCTTCACTGCCAGCGATGCGCGCACCCACTGACATTGAAGGATCAACGATCAATACGACGGTGGAGGTTGTGCGGTGCACTGCTGAAACTCGACCTACTAATCCGTCTGCATTAATGACAGACATATCGCGTTCGATGCCGTCCTGGGTGCCGATATCAATAGTGACGGTCCAACTGAACTCTTGCTCAGGGCCAACGGCAATCACTTCTGCTGGAGTGATGCGGTAACGACCAGCACCTGCGACTCGTAGCAGCCCGTCCAGTGCGTTAGCGCGTGCTCGATCTTCGGCACTGCGGCGTACCAGATCACTGAGCGCTTGATTTTGTGCCTGAAGTGCATTGATCTCATCGCGCTGATCACCCCAGGTGCCCCACCAATCCCCAACGGCAAGTACCGGCGAGAACAAAGTTGCACCTGCCCGTTCAACCCCACCAAGGGCAGTGCCCACGACCGACCTAAACGTGGCAAACGGGCCTTTACCGCCACGTAAGTCCAGGATCGCAAAGGTCAAGCTGAGCACGATAAGGACAGCAATGACCACTCGAGCGCGGCGCTGAAACATCGTGAATGCACGGCAGGTCTAGTGACCGGCCGTCCTATCGCCGTGGCTCGGAAACGAGAACTGCTTGCAAGGCGTCGAATTCTTCTACGCACTTACCTGAACCAAGTGCCACGCAATCCAATGGACGGTCAGCAATCAAGATTGGCATGCCAGTTTCGTGACGCAAACGCTCATCGAGCCCACGCAGTAACGCACCGCCACCGGTCAGCACGATGCCACGGTCCATGATGTCGCCAGAAAGCTCAGGTGGCGTGCGGTCAAGGGTTGCTTTTACTGCGGCAACGATGGCATTAACTGGCTCGTCAATGGCACGGCGGATTTCTTCAGCTGAAACCACGATGGTGCGAGGCAAACCAGTAACCAAATCTCGGCCACGGATTTCTGCATGTGGTTCATCTGGCATTGGGAATGCAGAGCCGATCGCAACCTTGATTTCTTCAGCTGTGCGCTCACCAAGCATCAACGAGTACTCGCGTTTGACGTAGTTGATGATTGCGTTGTCGAGTTCGTCTCCACCCACACGCACGGACAAACTTGTGACAATGCCACCCAGTGAAATCACTGCGACTTCGGAAGTGCCGCCACCGATATCAACAACCATGTTGCCTGTTGGTTCATGCACTGGAAGTCCGGCGCCAATTGCGGCTGCCATCGGCTCTTCAATGATGAATACCTTGCGAGCTCCGGCTGCGTACCCAGCATCCTTGACTGCGCGCTGCTCGACCCCGGTGATGCCAGATGGCACACAAATGATCAGGCGCGGCTTAGCCAGATGACGACGGCGATGCACTTTTTGAATGAAGTAGCGCAGCATGCGCTCGGTCGTATCAAAGTCTGCAATGACGCCATCTTTCAATGGACGAATGGCAACGATGTTGCCTGGGGTACGACCAATCATGCGCTTTGCTTCAGAGCCAACCGCAAGAATGCCGCCGGTGTGATTATTGATCGCCACGACGGAAGGCTCATTGAGCACAATTCCGCGCCCGCGCACATAGACCAAGGTATTGGCCGTGCCCAGATCGACGGCCATATCGCGGCCGACGAACGAAGACGAAGCTGAAGCCATGGGGAAGTGGCCCTTTCCAAAGTGGTCGAGTGCCTATCTTACGGGCAACCAGCGCTTAGACCGAACCCTCAATTCGGGCAGCCCGGTCAATTTCGAGTTCGCGAAGGCGGGTTTCTAGGCGATCAGCGACCTCTGGCGAAGCCTCCAAAGCGTAAGCAGACGTCACCACAGCTCCAAGATCTGCCCGGTAATCGTGACCAAGACTCTTGAAATCCCCTGGTTTCACGTCGGTGGCATACAGGACATCCACGAGAACCTGCGCCCAGGTCACCAGTGGCTTCCAAGTCATCTCTTCGGGGATATTGCGGCCGCGAGGCTTACCTGGCGTGAGCCAAAACGGGCAGTCGTTGAGCAATTCCGGGCGGAAGCGCACAACTGGATCACCATCATGCTCGAGGAACCATACTCGTGGGCGATTTGTGAGGTCTGATGGTATTTGCGACGGATTATCGACGGTGACAGATGAATCTGCGCATCGTGCATGAAATTCGTCAGCCACTTTGCCCCCAGGTGTTCCCACCCAAAGTGCTTGAGCGATGCCATACGCATCAAGGTCAACCAGGCCTGCCGGAACGGCAGCCTCTTGCACCTTGGCACCCAGACTTTCGCCGTACAGCAACAGCCGAGGTTTCGTTGGCCGATCACGCAGTTCAGCGACAATCGCATCAAGGAGCTCACGCTGAGTTTGCGAGGCAATCGCGACCTTGCCAAGGGACAAGAACGACGGCAACAGTCCGTACCCAATGGCTACCGAAGCAGCATCGCCATGAGTCAAGATTTCCAATACGTCAACAGGTGTGCTGTTGGCATAGCCCGAACCAGCAGGGGCTTGAATCAACAGATTGGCCCGATCAAAAGCACCAGTGCGATGAAGTTCTTCCATCGCAAGCTGCACGCGTTCAGCAACGGTGGGCGCCGAATCCACACCGATGAACACTCGAACCGGTTCAATCACACGACTCTTGCCTGTCACAAACTCAACATCGTCAGCAGTTGTCACGGTGCCAACAAAGCGCGCACCTTCGCGTCCGAGAGTCTGGTGTGGGATTGGTGATGCCACTGAACCGGTAACAAGCGGATCAGCAGGCGCATCCGCAAAACCTGGATCCAGCGCACGACTCTTTTCTGCCAATCCAGCAAAAACATTGCCAGCAGCAAACTTTCCAGCAAAGCCTGCAACAGCAAAAATCCCTGCAGTCGCAACAACTGTTGCGGGTACTCGCTGTGGCCGGCGAGCTGCAGCAATGAGCGCATCAATCGCTACGCCAGTAATAGTGCCTGTTAATCCACCAAGCACACCTGGGAAAGCATCACGCACTTTGGTTGGCCATGGCACGAGAGTTTTCCCGCGAGCCTTGGCACCAACAACCCCTCCGAGCGCTGTACCTACACCGATACCAAGTACAGAGGGACGCATGATTTACAGACCTGGGAAGAAGAGTGCAATTTCACGCGCTGCGGACTCAGGTGAATCTGAACCATGTGTCACGTTCTCTTGCATTTCGGTGGCGAGATCTCCGCGAATAGTTCCTGGATTAGCAGCTGCTGGGTTTGTTGCACCCATCATGTTGCGCCACTGAACAATTGCGGCTTCACCTTCGATGACTGCAGCAACAAGTGGGCCCCCAGTGATGAAATCAACCAGGCTCTTAAAGAACGGCTTATCTGCGTGCTCGCCGTAGTGAGCTTCTGCAATTTCCTTTGGCAGGGTGCGCAGTTCGAGTGCAACGATCTTGAACCCCTTGCGCTCAATACGAGCCAGAACTTCACCGACAAGACCGCGGGCGACGCCATCAGGCTTCACTAACACCAGGGTGCGCTCAGACATGTTGCTCCTTTGAAGAAATTGTTGAACCCACAGCCTACCGGTGGTTATTGAGCAGTGCGCTCGGCCTTCAGCGCGTCAATACGGCTGCCTTGATGAATAGCCACATACCAAAGCACAACGAAAATCGCACCCATCACGAACATGAGGGGCACCAAGAAGCCCAGTGCCAATACAGGAATCTGGAGCAACCACCCAAAGGTGATGCCCCACGTGCGACGCAGGGTCCCCACTGCCAAAAACAAGATGACCATCAAGGACAGACCAAGACTGAAGATCAACCCAGTGTTGCTGTGATCGCCATTGGTTCCAGCGACAACAACTCCAAGGAAGACCACGATCGCTTCAAGACTCAAGGTTGCAGAACAAAGGACTTTCACTGTGGATGCCGCCTTCCCTGTTGCATCATCTGCTTTGCTTCGCCAACAAGCACGATCGATCCCGTGACAAGCACTCCGCCTCCGCCGTACACCGCGTCAGCCTCTGCAAGCGTTACCGCTCGATCAAGTGCATCGGAGAGGTTCTCGGCAATTTGCACACGATCTTCACCGAAAACCTCATTGGCTACTAAGGCCAGCGCTTCTGCAGACATAGCTCGCGGTGAAATTGGTTGCGTGATGATGACCGTCGAAAGAATCGGTTCTAGCGGTATTAAGAATTGCAATGGGTCTTTATCTTCGAGGACGCCGATGATGCCAATCAGTGTCGCAAACTCGAATGAATCTTCAAGCGCGTGAGCAAGAGCAACTGCGCCCGCTGGGTTGTGGGCAGCATCAACCACAACTGTTGGCGTGCGACGAACAATTTCCAAACGACCTGGTGAAGTTGCTTGATCAAGCCCTGCACGGATTACATCGTCATCAACGGGTGGCTTACCTGCACCCATGAACGCTTCCACTGCACACAACGCAACGGCAGCATTGCGAGCCTGATGCTCACCAAACATCGGCACAAATACCTGATCAATTTGGCCACCTATGCCTTGCAAGCTGAGCATTTGACCGCCAACTGCGATCTGACGATCTACCACTCCAAAGTCAATGCCTTCACGGAAAGCAATCGCACCCACTTCTGCAACACGTGCAGTGAGTACGGCAGCGGCCTCTTCATCTTGACCAGCGAAAACCGCATATGAATCCGGCTTGATGATTCCTGCTTTTTCGGTCGCGATTTCTTCGATGGTGTCACCCAAATAGTTTTGGTGATCAAGCGCAATCGGGGTAATGACGGCAACTTGGCCGTGCGCAACATTGGTGGCATCCCATGACCCACCCATGCCTACTTCAATGATGGCGACATCAACAGGTGCATCCGCAAACGTTGCGAACGCAAGTGCCGTCATCACTTCAAAGAATGAGAGTTGTGGGCCACCATCAGCTAACGAGTTTGAATCGACCATGTCGACATAAGGCGCTACGTCATTCCATACATGCAAGAAGCGCTCCGCATCAACTGGCTCGCCATCAAGGCAAATGCGTTCGCGGGGATCAATGAGGTGCGGTGAGGTGAACAACCCCGTGCGCAGTCCGTATGAGCGCAGCATGATCTCGATCATTCGGGCAGTTGAGGTCTTCCCGTTAGTCCCGGTTACGTGGATCACTGGATAGGCAGTTTGGGGGTCGCCCAGCAAGGTGGTCAGTGAGGCAATTCGAGAAAGTGAGGGCTCAAGTTGATTCTCCGGCCATCGGCCCAGCAGATTTCGCCAGACCTCACTTAAGGCGCTGGACTCTGCTTCACTGGAACGGCTCACGACGTAGCAGTCTATGGAGCCTTGGGCCGCTAATAAGATTGCCCACCATGACCGGCACCCGTGTACCTGAAAAGCCCACCCTCGACGGCATTGAGGATCGCTGGGCCGGGGTTTGGGATAGCCAAGGTCACTACACCTTCGATCGCAGCAAGACCCGTGATCAGGTCTTTTCCATTGATACGCCGCCACCAACCGTGAGTGGTTCGCTTCACGTAGGTCACGTCTTCTCGTACACCCATACCGACTGCATGGCTCGCTATAAGCGCATGCGTGGCTTTGAAGTGTTCTACCCAATGGGTTGGGACGACAACGGTTTGCCAACAGAGCGACGAGTACAAAACTTCTACGGTGTTCGTTGCGATCCAAGCCTTCCGTATGACCCGCACTTCACTCCCCCAGCAACACCAGATGCCAAGCAACAGATTCCCATTAGTCGTAAGAACTTCATTGAGTTGTGTGAACAACTCACTGTTGAAGATGAAGTGGTGTTCGAACACCTTTGGCGGCGACTCGGACTGTCCATCGACTGGTCGCAGACCTACCAAACCATCGGCCGAAATTCTCAGCTGGTAAGCCAGCTGGCTTTCCTTCGTAACTTAAAGCGGGGAGAGGCGTATCAGGCAGAAGCGCCAACTCTGTGGGATGTCACTTTCCGCACTGCAGTTGCTCAAGCTGAACTTGAAGATCGCGAACGCCCAGGTGCCTACCACCGCATTGGTTTCCCAACCACTGCAAACCCACAAGAGAAGGTCTTTATCGAGACCACTCGACCAGAACTTCTTGCAGCATGTGTTGCACTTGTTGCTCACCCAGATGATGAGCGCTACCAACCACTTTTTGGTACCACAGTCACGAGCCCTCTCTTTGAAGTTGAAGTGCCTGTTCTTGCTCACACCCTTGCCGATCCTGAAAAGGGTTCAGGTATTGCAATGATTTGTACGTTCGGCGACCTCACCGACGTGATCTGGTGGCGTGAACTGCAATTGCCAACCCGCCCAATCATTGGCTGGGACGGACGCATCCTCAGCGAGCTTCCTGAATGGATTGCAACCGAATCAGCTATCGCACAATACGAACACCTTGCTGGAGCAACAAGTCACACCGCAAAAGAACGCATCGTTGCTCGCTTGGCTGAAAATGGTGATCTTGTTGGCGAGCCACGTGAAATTACGCACCCCGTGAAGTTCTTTGAAAAGGGTGACAAGCCACTTGAAATTGTGACCACCCGTCAGTGGTACATCACCAACGGTGGACGAGATCCAAAGCTTCGCGCAGATCTTGTTGCACGTGGTAGTGAACTGAAGTGGCATCCCGCGCACATGAAGGTGCGGTACGAAAACTGGGTTGAAGGCTTGAACGGTGACTGGTTGATTTCTCGCCAGCGTTTCTTTGGCGTGCCAATCCCACTTTGGTACCGACTTGATGCTGAAGGCAACCCGATCTACGACGAGATCATGATGCCGGATGAATCTGATCTGCCCATCGATCCAAGTACCGATGCACCAGCGGGGTTCACCGAAGAGCAGCGCAATGCCCCTGGTGGCTTTATGGGTGATCCAGATGTAATGGATACCTGGGCCACTTCTTCACTCACACCACAAATTGCTGGTGGCTGGGAGCGCGATCCTGATCTTTGGGCCCGAGTTTCACCCATGGATGTGCGCCCTCAAGCTCACGAAATCATTCGTACGTGGTTGTTCAGCACTGTGGTTCGCAGTCACCTTGAAGACAACCGGTTGCCGTTCTTGAACGCCGCCATCTCCGGCTGGATCCTTGACCCAGACCGCAAGAAGATGAGTAAGTCCAAGGGCAATGTTGTGACTCCTATGAGCCTGCTCGACGAATACAGCGCGGATGCAGTGCGTTACTGGGCAGCATCTGGTCGCCCAGGCACTGACACTGCCTTCGATGTTGGCCAGATGAAGATTGGTCGCCGTCTTGCAATCAAAATTCTTAATGCAAGCAAGTTCGTACTGGGTTTGAACGCAACCCAAAATGATGCTGCGATCACTGAAGCTGTCGATAAGGCACTCCTTGCTCAGCTGGCTAAGACAGTTGAACAAGCCACGAATGCTTTCGAAGAATTTAATTACGCCCGCGCATTAGAGGTTGCCGAGAGCTTCTTTTGGAATTTCACTGACGATTACGTCGAACTCGTGAAGGTGCGTGCATATAGCGAGACTGATCTTGTTGGTGCTGCGTCAGCAAAGGCTGCTCTAGCAACCACACTTGATGCGTTGCTCAAACTCTTCGCGCCGTTCCTGCCATTTGTCACTGAAGAGGTATGGAGCTGGTGGCAGACGGGCACTGTGCACCGCTCCCCTTGGCCAGATGCCTCAGCTCTCGCAGCACTTGCAGGCGATGGCGACGCAGCCATGGTTGCCGATATCGCTGAAGCACTCTCACAGATTCGTAAATCAAAGTCCGATGCCAAGGTCAGCATGCGTGCTGTGATTGAGAGCGCGACCATTGCCGCTAATGGGCAGGCAGTCAATCGCCTGAAGTTGGCCGCGAAGGATCTTCAGGCGGCTGGCTCTATTGACTCGTTGAACTTCACTGATGGCGAAAACATCGAAGTCACCGTCGTATTAGCCCCTGTTGCCGGATAAAAAGTCGCCTCATAGCGATGCTGGGATGCCCCCCAGAAATCCTAGAAGAGCTACGAGGCCACTGCTGACAACGGTAGCAACGTTTTGGTGCTTCAAGACAGTCAAAGGGTGTTGCGAAGAGGCAATGCTCGATATGTCCGGACAGTGATGACCGGGCTTAACTCAACGAACTTACGCTGACTTTTCTTGACGCTCTTCTTCTCGAGGAACCAAAGTTGGGTTCGCGTTTTCGCGAACCACTTCTTCAGTGATGATGACCTTGCCAACGTCAGTGCGGCTAGGCACGTCGTACATCACGTGCAACAGCACTTCTTCAAGGATTGCGCGTAAGCCACGAGCACCGGTTCCGCGAGCAAGAGCTTGATCGGCAATCTCATCTAGGGCAGCGGGCGTGAATTCAAGCTCAACATCATCAAGATCAAAGAGCTTCATGTATTGCTTCACCAGTGCATTCTTTGGCTCACTCAGCACTGCAACAAGGGCTGCGCGATCGAGCTTATTGACTGCAGTGAACACCGGGAGTCGTCCAATGAATTCCGGAATCATGCCGAATTTCAACATGTCTTCTGGCATCACATGACTGTAAATATCAAGATCTGAGGCATCAACATCAGAACGCTCTTCGCCAAGGTGATCAAAGGTGAAACCGAGCGACTTCTTGCCTAGACGCTGTTCAATAATTTTGTCCAGGCCCGCAAAGGCGCCACCCACGATGAACAACACGTTTGTGGTGTCGATCTGGATGAACTCTTGGTGCGGATGTTTGCGGCCGCCTTGTGGTGGCACTGAAGCTGTAGTTCCTTCGATGATCTTCAGGAGAGCCTGTTGCACACCTTCGCCGGAAACGTCGCGTGTGATCGAAGGGTTTTCGCTTTTACGAGCAACCTTGTCGATTTCGTCTATGTAGATAATGCCGGTTTCGGCCTTCTTCACGTCGTAATCGGCTGCCTGAATCAACTTCAGCAAAATGTTTTCAACATCCTCGCCAACATAGCCTGCTTCGGTCAGTGCCGTGGCATCAGCGATGGCGAAGGGCACATTGAGCATGCGAGCAAGAGTTTGAGCAAGAAGGGTCTTGCCGGAACCAGTTGGACCAAGGAGCAAAATATTCGACTTAGCTAATTCAATGGCGTCGTCTTTTGCACCTTCACCAGCTTGAACACGCTTGTAGTGGTTGTAGACCGCAACCGACAGCGCCTTCTTGGCAACCTCTTGTCCGATTACGTACTGGTCAAGGAATTCAAAGATGTCGCGCGGCTTTGGAAGTTCACCAAGACCAAGTTCAATAGCCTCACTGAATTCTTCTTCAATGATCTCGTTGCAAAGGTCGATGCACTCGTCGCAGATATAGACGCCTGGACCAGCAATCAGCTTCTTAACCTGCTTCTGGCTCTTTCCACAGAAAGAACACTTGAGCAGGTCTCCGCTCTCGCCAATGCGTGCCACGCCTATGCCCTTCCAAAAGTTCGCGATCCAACCACGCTGACGCTACCTTGCTTGGGGCCTTTGTGCCGAAATAACACGCACCACGCCTCAACCCATGTGACGAGTTGTGATGATTTAGGCCTTACGTGACGCGATGACCTGATCGATCAAGCCATATTCCTTGGCATCTGCCGCGGTCAGGATCTTGTCGCGATCAATATCTTTGGCAACCTGCTCAGGAGTGCGCCCAGTGTGATGAGCAAGCAGGCCTTCCATTTCCGCACGCATGCGAAGAATTTCATTGGCCTGAATTTCGATGTCTGAGCCTTGGCCACCACCTTCGGTGTATGGCTGATGGATCAATACGCGTGCATGCGGTAGAGCAAAGCGCTTACCCGGAGTACCCGCGGCCAAGATCACGGACGCAGCCGATGCAGCCTGGCCCAAACACACGGTCTGGATCTGTGGCTTAACAAACTGCATCGTGTCGTAAATCGCGGTCATGGCGGTGTACGAACCACCAGGTGAGTTGATGTAGATCTGGATGTCACGATCTGGATCCATTGACTCTAAGCACAGCAACTGCGCCATCACATCGTCAGCGGACGCATCGTCAATTTGGACACCCAAAAAAATGATGCGCTCTTCAAAAAGCTTGGTGTACGGGTTATGCACGCGCTCACCGTTGGCATGCTTCTCGCGGAACTCAGGAAGGATGTAACGGCTTTGAGGATTGAGGTAGCTCACTTCTTTTCTCCCTTTGCACTCACACTTGCTGGTGCGTCTGCTGAAGTGCTGTACACGTGATCGATCAAGCCGTACGCCTTCGCTTCTTCTGGCATGAACCAACGATCGCGATCTGAGTCAGCCTCAATAGTTGCGAGCTCTTGACCACTGTGGTCAGCGATCAACTGCGCAAGACGCTTCTTCAGCAGCAACATCTGCTCGGCTTGAATCTTGATATCGGATGCGGTGCCACCAATGCCACCCAGTGGCTGGTGCATCATGATGCGCGTATTAGGAGTGGCGTAACGCTTGCCCTTTGCGCCAGCGCACAACAGGAACTGACCCATTGATGCAGCAAGACCCATCGAGATAGTTGCAACGTCGTTTGGAATTAACTGCATGGTGTCGTAAATGACCATGCCCGCGGTGACGGATCCGCCTGGTGAGTTGATGTACAACGTGATGTCTTTCACTGGATCTTCAGCAGCAAGCACCTGAAGTTGCTTGGCGATGCGGTTGGAGTTCTCGTCACGCACTTCGCCTTCAAGCCAGATGATGCGTTCACGAAGCAAGCGCTCATCGAGCATGTCGCCAAAGCCGGTCATGCCACCGCCACCAGCCATGAGTGGGCCGGTCGGTGCAGAAAAACTGTTACTCACGCGAACCTCCTGAAGGGAACTGTTCTGACCCTAACCCGTGAAGGGGGGCAGACCTTCCCCAGATGGCCTCGTGTTCGCCGCTAGCCAAATGAAATGAAACGTGGGTGCCGCCAAAAGGCGACACCCACGCAACGTGAACTTGTGAAAACTACTCAGCTTCAGCGAAACCTTGGTTGAGTTCTGCTTCAAGGGCCTCAAGGTCCACGGCATTGCCGTCGGCATCAACAACACTGACCTGCTTCATTGCTGCAGCAAGTGCCTTGCCGCGGCGAATATCTTGGATCGCCATCGGAACTTGGTTTGCCTGCACTAATGCTTGGGCGAACTGGTCTGGGGCCATGCCGTAGCGAGGAGCATTCTGTACCAACCAAGCTGAAAGCTCGGTTTCGCCAACTGAAATCTCTTCGGCTTCAGCGATCTTGTCCAGAATGAACTGGCTCTTGAGACCAGTGCGTGCTTGCTCTTCAACCTCGGTGCGGTGTGCCTCATCGCCACCATGTCCATCGGAGAAGTGATCTTCAACTTCCGCCGCAATCACGCTTTCAGGAAGCGGAATATCAATCAACGCAAGGAGTGCTTCGTGGGTCTTTTCACGAGCTTCACCTGCCTGTTCAAGCTTCTTCATCTTTACGAGACGCTCGGCAACGTCTGCGCGAAGTTCGGCAACAGTGTCGAACTCTGAAGCCAATTGAGCGAAGTCATCATTAAGTTCTGGAAGTTCGCGTTCGCGCACTGCTTGAACCTTCACGTGCACGACGAGCTCTACGCCAGTCCAGTCACCATTTTGTGGTGTGAAGCTGAAGGTGATTTCACCATCCTTCTTAGCGCCGCGCACTGCATCGTCGAAGCCAGGAAGCATGCCGTCGGTGCCGAGTTCATAGGAAAGCGCACTCCCCACAAGATCGTCGACCGTGTCACCTTCTGGGGTTTCGCCAGCGATATCAACCAACAGCACGTCGCCGTCAACAGCCTCGCGCTCAACATCCTTCAGGGAAGCGAAACGCGTGCGAAGTGAAGTGAGCTGAGTTTCAACATCTTCATCGCTTGGAACTGCGTTCGATACTTCTACCTTGACTGCGTCAAAAGCTGGAAGATCGAACTCCGGGCGAACATCAACTTCTGCGGTGAACGAAAGAGATTCGCCATCCTTGAGGTCCGTCACATCGATTTCTGGTCGAGCAACTGGCACAACTTTGTGCTCACGAAGTGCCTCTTCGTAGTGCTGAGGAACTGCGTTATTGACCGCTTCGTCAATCACCGCACCGCGACCAACGCGCTGCTCGAGAACGCGAGCGGGAACCTTGCCCTTACGGAACCCAGGGATGCTGACCTGCTTGCCAATAGCGGCATAGGCCTCATCGAAGGCTGGCTTGAGCTCATCGAACGGAACCTCGATGGTGAGCTTGACTCGGGTAGGCGAGAGGGTCTCAACAGTGCTCTTCACAGCGTTTCACTCCTGGTTGTTGGGAATTAATAACCCCGTGCTGAAAGCACGGGGTTTTGGTCGGGGTGACAGGACTCGAACCTGCGGTCTTCTGCTCCCAAAGCAGACGCGCTAGCCACTACGCTACACCCCGGTAAATGCGGACGCCTGAGCATAGAGGACTCACGATGGATCCCCTAACGCAGGTCTGATTTCCCCATATTGCGGACGAATGATCGGCCAGGAATTGGCGTTCGTTACACTCACCTTCGACCGGCTTAGGCCAGTCACGCGGGTGTAGCTCAATGGTAGAGCCCCAGCCTTCCAAGCTGGTCATGCCGGTTCGATCCCGGTCACCCGCTCCAACCTCGTATCCCTGACGTCATGGTTGCAATTTCGCACGCATGCTGCCCCGTGGTTCACCCCGTATTTGTGCTCAATTACAATAGTTGCATGACACAACCAACTACCTCAGCCCTCGAGGGTGCGCGCGCGCTCTTTGCTGAGGCAGCCGGTGACTCATCCAGCTCACAAATTGCTGTCGGTCTGATCCAGTTGATCATGACGGCCAAGCGCGTGGGGTCGAGCTCAAACGAGCAGGCAACCGTGAGCGCAATGTTGAGCAAACTCGCCCTCGAAGGCCCCATGCGCTCAGCGGATCTGTCTGCCTACTTAGCGCTGGACCCATCCACTGTAAGTCGGCATATTTGTTCGATGGTGGATGACGCCCTCGTCACCAAGACCACCGATGAGCATGATCGTCGCGTGCAGTGGATCGCACTGACCTTTGCTGGCCGGGAACTACTTTTGGAACGCGTGCGCACCCGCACCCAAGATTTCGCTCGCGTGACCAGCACGTGGTCAGAACTTGAACGTCAATCCTTTGGCGAACTCCTTGCCAAATTTGTGAACGACTTTGATCGCACCCTGAATGAATCGGAGCACGTATGAGTGGCACGCAGCAAGGCATTGACCCCGGCCTTGCCCCAGATCCAGAAGCAGTACTTATTGCCGAAGGTGCACCTGCAGAAGATCGCATCACAGGAGCGCGACTTCGCTGGATCATGATCGCCTTGATGTTGGCAATGTTCTTGGCTGCCATCGATCAGACCATCGTTTCAGTTGCCCTCCCCCGCATCGTTAGTGATCTCAATGGTTTGACTTCACTGTCTTGGGTAGTCACGGCCTACTTGCTCGCATCAACTGCCTCAACCCCAATCTGGGGAAAGATCTCAGATCTCTACGGCCGCAAGATCATGCTGCAAATCGCGATTTCAATTTTCTTAGCAGGTTCGTTCCTCGCTGGCTTTTCGAACAGCATGGAATGGTTGATCGTTTCCCGAGGCATTCAAGGTTTAGGCGGCGGCGGCATCATGGTGCTGGCAATGGCCAGCATCGCTGATGTGATTCCACCCCGCGAACGCGGTCGCTACACCGGCTTATTCACTGCCGTGTTTGCCTTCTCAAGCGTTGCTGGACCCTTACTCGGTGGCTTCTTTGTGGAATCACTCAACTGGCGCTGGATCTTCTACATCAATATTCCACTTGGCATCGTGGCACTCTTCGTCATTTCAGCAGTGTTCAACGTTCCAACTGAACGAATGAAACACAAGATCGATTACTTAGGCGCTGCCCTCATGGTTTCCGGAGTCAGTCTGTTGCTCTTGGTTGTTGAATGGGGCGGACATAAATACCCATGGGGCTCTTCAACAATTCTGCTGATGCTCGCTACTTCCCTCATGCTGCTCGGTGCTTTTGTCTGGCGTGAATTCTTTGCATCAGAACCAATCCTGCCAATGTCATTGTTTAGGAATCCAATCTTCACTATTGCAAGTGCCATTAGCTTTTTAGTCGGGTTGGCAATGTTCGGTGCAATCATCTTCATGCCGGTCTTCTTGCAAATCGTTCAAGATGTGACACCAACACAGGCTGGCCTCAA